>Ga0137373_10000674_pt1 | contig 34635 bp, 68 predicted proteins | sample SagtaG_5_FD_104912 | JGI IMG/M metagenome (GOLD analysis project Ga0137373, IMG submission 104912) | Vadose zone soil microbial communities from Sagehorn Ranch, Mendocino, California, USA - Sage1_R_80_16 metaG | ecosystem: Environmental > Terrestrial > Soil > Vadose zone | place: USA... | reverse complement strand
GCAAGTGATTCGCAAGCTCGGCTCCACGCCGACGATTGTGGCTTCGATGCATTGGTCTCAGGTTCTCTCTGGCGTGCGTGCCGCCGAGCTCGATGGGTACTATGTGGTCCACCTCAAGCGGGTCCTTCATCGTGGGCCCACCACCACACACACAGCACCTGCCTCCAGCCAGTACCTCAACACGGAGCTCCTGGTAGGAGTGTGGGTAGTTGTTCTTGGGGGTGCCCCGGCTCTTCTTGGCCCACCTTCCCCACAGTAGGGGGGCGTTGTTACCCCCCATGGTTGAACTCAAGGGCCAGCAGCTGTTGTATGTTCCGGGCAATCTGTGCTTCGGTACGCCAGCCAGTACGCCACCAACCATGAACGTCATCGTGTATCTCGAGCCGTACTAGCCGAACGCCATTGACCCAACAGTATTGAGTCTCACAATGGTCCGGCTTCGAAGGCGCCCATCTCATTTGAGCAGGGCCTCGAACATTGGTCGAATGGCATCGCTCAGGAGAAACCCCAGTATGTCCACGTCGGGGTCAACTACCGCATTGGCTGATATCTCACCTTGGCGCGTAACCTTCTTGCCGCCATAGCGAACCACCAAATCAAACTTCACCGGATCGACCACGCCGCTCTTCACCTACCTGCCCTTACGAGCAGGGCCGGGTCGACCACCGGGGATACCGGGATTACGCTGAGGTGGTCTTTGGATGGGCTGAGGGCCACGCCGAGCCGGGGCGATGCGTTGGGGGCGGCCTGAGGGCGGGGTCTTTACTGGCTTGACCATTTACAACACGACCTTCTCATGCTCGGGGCAGAGACCTAGTCGACCACTGCCGGGCTTGTTACAGGGGTGGCCGCTGGTGATGCGGCTCGCGGCGCAATATGGATCGTCTGCAGAGCAGTCACCGGCGTGGGCCCAGCATGGCGTCAACTTCTCGTACACGCCGAACACGACCCTCTGCGCTCCTTCCACAACCCAAGTGTTGGTATCCCAGTTCACGCCGAGATCCATCGCCCTTCTCGGATGAAGCCATGACAACCGCAGTCCGGGGGGAGGATTGATGGTTCTAGGGTTAGGGGGTCCTCGGAAAGAACCCTCCATCCCTGGCCCCCTCCAGGAACCCGGCCGGCGAATGGAACCCCTGCCTCTCCATGCGGACAGGTGAGAATCAGGCCAGCTCGGTCCTGGTCGGGGATCCCCTCATACTGAGGATTCAGATCACGATCAGGCGACCAGACGTAGTAGCGAGCCGAGAACCCGTCCCCCAGGTCTAGGGTCCCCGGTTTCGGCTCATTCACGGTCCATCGCCGCCGTAGAGCTCGAACTGGGAGTCTTCCCGATCCCCTTCGAACTTGACCAACTCACCCGACCTGAGCCGGCCGCAATACCAACATCTGTCCTCGAGCGTGGCACAGCCACAAAGCTTGCATTCCCACATCAGCGCCAGCTTCTGGTTCCAGCCCACCAAGCCACCTTGAAGGTCACGTAGATCACGGCGAGGGCTAGTGTCCAGGCGATCAATTGCCGCCCGGCGGTGGGCCATAGGTAATCGCGGTCAGGCCGTAGCTGACATCCACCACGCCGTCAGGCCCGTGTCTCTTGTGACAGTGGAGCTCGAGCTCGCCGATGGCAACGCCGTTTAGGCTGACGACCCACATACGGTGGGGAACGATGGTTCCGTCGCCGTACTGCGTATTCGAGTCTTTGGGTGGACCGAAGGTCCAGATGTCAGCCATCGCTTCGCTCCTTGAGCGCACGGCGGGCAGCGGCACGAGCACGAGCCATGTTCTCGTCAAGGTCGAGGGTCCAGTCCGTATCGAACTCGGCCAGATTCTTCAGCGCCTGCCGCAGCCGGGCGTTCTCGGCCTCAAACCGAGCCTTCCCGCCTACGGCTCGCTCTAATGCATGCTTATAGCGGGCGTTTTCGGCCTTGAGCCTCTCCACAATCTCTTCCCAGGCAGCACCAACATGTCGTTCGCTCACAAGTCCTCCGCACTCAACTCTAAGGAGTCGTCCCGCTGCTCTGCGAAGACCACGAAGCTAGATATCCGCCACGAGGTCGTGGGCGGGAGGCGGACTTGAAACGTGGTCCGCTAGAAGTCCGTTTGGGTGCTAGTCGGCGTCCGCCTGTCTTGCACTCGCGGCACAGGAAGAAATCCGCCACCGGAATAAGGTCGTCCACATTGGCGCAGCGGTGACACGTAGCGGCGGCTCGCCAGCGGTGGAGTTCAGGATCTTCCGCGAATATGGAGTACCGCACCGCCGTTACAACTTCGGCGGTCACGCGGTGCCTCCTGGTGAGTATCTCTTACGTTGGGTCTCATTCCACACACACCGGCAGCGGATGCAGGCCGACCAGTTTGCTGGACATGGCTTGTGGTCGGTCAGTGTGAGGCAGTGGGGGGCCATGGCCTTTAGGCAAGAAGGGCAAACGGCTGGCGGCGTGGGTGGAGGACTGGTACGAAAGATCATTCGGGTTTGAGGCAATTTCCTTGCACGGAATGCAGACTGGGGGCAGATCTGTCCTTACCGCATGCGTTTCCGCGCACGAAGACCGCGAGCGTAGGCAGCGGAGGCGGCACGGCATGGCCCACAACGACAACCATCGGTATATTTGGAATACGTTCCATGCTCAGCGGGGCGGCGCTTGGGTACGCCCATGGCTCGACGCCGCGCATCCTCGTGGCGAGCATGGGCTGCTTTACAATCTGCACACCGGCAACCACGCTCATAGCCCCAACCACCCTCACCGTGAACAAGTGGCCGCTGCCGGGCAAGCCGCCATTGAGCCCTCTTGGGTCGTCCCCTACCCCGCCGAGCTAGCTCCGCCATCTCGGTAGGAGTTTTCTTGGGAAGTCGCTTAGCGGAGCCGAGGCGCTTATGGATCTCTGAAAGATCCGCTGATAAGTCTGGATCTGCCAGGGGTTGGCCATGTTGCAAGCCCCAAAGTTTCCGGCATTCGTCGGCGGAATATCCGTGGGCTTGCCAGATGTGCAGCCCCAATGAACGGAAGGGCCCGCGTTTACACCAAGGGCATATCTGCACCGCGATCCAGCCCATGGCGTCTTCGGTCGTAAGGGCTTCGGGATTCATGTTCGGCAACCGCGGGGCACAACTCACCACAATAGACTGACCCCCTTTTACCAGCATTTCTCGTCCGCGTCAACCCCCTATTGCGCCAATGAGCGCTTCAGTTCGCGAAGTTCCCTAATCACGCGGTCATAGTCGCGATCGAACGCCTCTCGGGACTTCATGTGTAGAGAGGTGAACCGCTCTTCTCCTAGGCGGTCGGCGAAGAATGAGTGTTTCCCGATGGGATCGGTGTCCAGGCGTCTGTGGTGCTCTTCGCAGAGCAGGCAGGCGTTGTCCCGATTCCAGCGAACGCTTTTCCGGCCCCGGCCGATGAAGTGCGCTGCCTGAAGCTCGCCCAAACACCCCGGACTTTCCATCTGGCAGGTCTTGTCCCGTTCGCGGATGTAGTTCCTGAAGAGACGGTCGGCGTAGTCACAGCGGTGGGTGGCGCTGGTCATGGCTTCACCTTCTTTGCATCGCGAATACGGGCACGCAGCGAGTCCAAGATGGTGCCCCAATCCGCATCCGGCGCTGTGAATGCCTCTATGACAATCTCTGCACGGAAGCCTTCGGCCCGCTCCAGCACCTCCCGCAGGCGGACGTTCTCGGCTTCTACCCCCTCTAGCCGCCGTGCTAGTTCCTCATAAGTGGTACTAGTCATGGTCATACTGTGCTAGGGCCGAGGCTAGACGTTCGGCATAGGCCTGCTCTTCAATGAGGCGCTTGTGCAACCGCTGGTTCTCTGTAGCTAGTTCATGCTCGGCAGGGAACCCATTCCGCTTATCGTCTAATTCCCGCTCCAGTGCCTCAATGCGGTGCTCGCGGGCAAGACACCGCTGACATTCCATAAGCCGCCAGTCCCCCTCACCTGGTCCTCCACCAACCCATTCCCGCTCAGTATGGACGTGACGGCTTGCCCCGCCCCGGTTCATGACATCACCGACCAAAGCCCACATTCGTTGTGGATTCGCCGTTCGGCCATCTCCGCGTAGACGGGCGAGAGATCGATCCCGATGAACCGCCGACTGGGCTGGAGGGCCACCACGCCGGTCGTTCCCGAGCCGGCGAAAGGATCAAGCACCAGGTCACCTGGCCGGGAGCCAGCCTTGATGCAGGGCTCGACTAGGGCCTTGGGGAATGTGGCGAAGTGGGCTTGGGGGAATGGTTCGGTCGGGATGGTCCAGACAGATCGAAGGTTCCGCAGCAGCGGCAGGCTAAGCACGTCGCGGACGTCACCCACGCGGATCTCCCACTCGGTCATTCCTCGCCCCGCTCCCAGCGGCTACGCTGTTTCTCTTTGAGGGCCTCGATCTCGGGCCCCTTGCTGTACCGGAAGCCCGCATCCACGACCGGCCGCGCCACAGGCCGAGCTTCGGAGTTGCGCCGACCGTATACCTTGTCCAGCGCGGTGAATGCAGCCCGGATCTTGGAGTAGGCCTCCGCGATTTGCTGGTCCGCGTTGTTGACATGTCCACGAAGCTTCTTCTTGGGGTTGTCCGGGTCGGTGCTTCCCAGAGAGGCGGTCGAGCCACCTTCGCTTTCCCGGCCATCGCAATATGACTGGATCTTGCCCACGCCCTGGAACTCGCTCCCGTAGCCGTGGCTCGAGTAGGCGTAGTCGTGGGCGTGGGCGTAGCGGGATTGAAGGAGCTTGGCCTGGCCAATGATGGCCTCGAGGTCCACCCACACCGCGTCGGCTGTTCTGGGCGAGTCGCCGTGGAAGTCGCCACAATGACAGCGGCCGCGTTTAGAGTGACGGCGTGGGCGCTTAGTCACGCCGCGCCCTTCGGCGAAGTGGCCCGGGAATCAGCCGGGGACGGGACTCGAACCCGCAACATCCGGTACTGGGGACGGGTGATAGCGGATCGGCCGAGTTCCTCTCCGCCGCTTCCCGGTGCTCTCCCTGTTGAGCTACCCCGGCCTACCCGGGCCACGCTTATTATGGCCTTTATGCCGACCTCCGCGGTGATTCCAGGGAACGAGCCGGCCCCTTCCCCGTCAGCCTGGCTCGCCCCCTGGAAGCTTCTCCTCTGGAAACCCTCGCCCTGTTGCAGGTGCGGCATCGCCGATGGATAACCCCGTCAAGGCGTGTATGGATGTGCGTATTTGCCTCGTCATAGGGGTGCCCGTGGCGGCACGCCGGCTTTAGGTACTTGCTTTGATTCGGGCGATGTCGCCGCGCCTTCCGCTCGCTCGGTGTTTCCCCGGCCAGCATCCCGAACCAGCCGCTCGGCGGTATCGCAGATTCCACCCGATCTCCCCACTCCCGACATTCCGTCAGAACCGGACATGAAGCGCAGGCCGCTCGGGCCTCGTCGTAGTAACTTCCACCAGTGCGGTTGTCTGGATAGAAGAACACGTCTGGATCCATGTCCGCGCAGGCCGCATCCGCCATCCAGGGTGCGTACTCTGGCCTCACGGCGTACCGGAACTCGCGGATCAGCGGGCCGAGCCTCACGCAGAGCCACCCTGAAGCAGGCTGCTGATCTCCTGTCGTGCCCTCCGGACGCTCGACTGCAGGGCAACAATCTTCTCGAGTGTTTCCGCCTGCTCTCGGGTCCACTTGCGAGCGCGGCCACTGCCCCTGCCGGGATTCAGGCCAAGCCGGGCGTAATAGTCCAGCATTCGGTAGGACAGCCCGAGTCGGTCGCACAGATATGCCGATGTCACTCGCTCGACCTTCTTCATCTCTTGATCCTCCTCGCCCCACACAGGTACATAACCGACGTGTGGTCCATCCCAAGCACGTCAGAGATCGCCGGGTAGGAAAGCCCCAGTGTGCGGAGCTTGCGGGCGAAGTTTCGCCGTGCGGCCACCACGTGTTGAAAGCGTCGGCGGCCCAGAATCTCGTCAGCCGTAACCATTCCGCTCTCCGCGACGGCGTCCTCAAGCGCCTGCTGGATCTTGAGGGGGAATTCACCCATCGAATTCGGCTGCCTTCCGCGCCGCGGTGCGCTTCGTTTCCACGGCCTTTTCGTCGACCGAAATTGGTTCCGCTTCCATCCGACTTTGCGAGCTTTTCACGCGTCTTTCCGCGCGGATTAGGGCTAGGTATTCGTGATACATGCGTTCCCACTCGGGGTCTTTCAGGAGTCCGTGGCGGATCCGAATCATGGCTACGGCGGAGGGAAAGCCGGCGGCGTCTTCCTTCTGGGAGAGCCCGAGAGAAAGCGCCGCACCCTTGCCGTAGAACTGGCGCTTTTGCAGGAGATAGGTCTCGTTCGTCACGAGTTCGCCTTGATCGACATGCAGATCGCCGCGAGGAGGGGGTAGGCTTCCTTGGCTTCCACGCGGTCCTCCCACGCATGCTGAAGGGCCTGGGTAACCAGCGGTTTCCCAAATTCTCGAGACAGCTTGTTCAGCGCCGAAGGAGTGAGTTTTTCCCACCCAGGATCGTGTTCTTGGAGCTTGCGAACGAGGGCGGTTTGGGTGTCTGTCCAACCGTTCGGCGTGGGTTTCCACCCTGTTTCGCCGGCGTCAGCCGGAAGATCTAAAGATCTTAAGTTCGGTATAGGCTTTGGGCTGGTCCCGCGTGTACCAGCGGAATCACCACCGGGGCCACCAGCGGGATTACCAGCGAAGCGACCAGCGACTCGCTGGGCAGACGCGGCCCTGGACTTACCAGCATCCACCCGCTGCCGCCTTGTTTGTTCCCGGTGCGTGAGGATCTCGGCGCGGCTTCTGTTCCAATCCAGGTAGTCGTGAATCTGCCAGCCCTCAGCCACCGGCTCCCACAAGCCGGCTGCCTCAAGTTCGGCCACCGCCTGCTTCGCCTTCTTGTGCCAACCTGCCGGCAAGCGCTTCAAGACGAATCCGTCGGTCATGATTCGGGCACAGTGGATTATCCCTGAGAGGTGCACGCGGAAGGCCGCGTCTGAAAGACCCACGACCTTCGGGTGATCTGGGAAGAGGTCATCGAGTTGTGCGTAGGGCATCAAGCGCGGTCCTTCTCGTACATGAGGTTCACGAACGCGGATAGGCACTCAGGCGAACAGATCGCCCAGCGATCCAGCGGCACCCTTGGCCCGCGTGGATCCCACTTGGGCGGTTCACCCGTAATGCGGCTGAGCTGGAACCAGTGTTCGGCTCGCTCGTCCCACGGCGTGGTCACGCCGCACATGTCACACAGGACGACGTGGCGGATGTCTTTAGTCACTGTCATCTCCGTGCCAGACGTAGGCGAGAATCGCCAGGGTGGTGAAGAAGACGGCGATCATGACTCCGAAGACGGCGGTGAGGCTCACGGCTGGCCCCCAAAGTCCTTCTCGGTCTCACTGGGGCACTCGAGGACCAGCCGCTTCCACGCCGTCAACAGATCGCCCAGGAAGGCCTTCGCCGCCACCTTTCGAGCGATCCCTTCTATCTGAAAGGGGCGGAGGGGGCCATTTCGGAGATCGGGCTCACCGAGGTCTTCGGCCCCCCCCGTAGCGGAGCCATTGAAGGCCTCGGTCTCATTGCTCCAGGCGGCTCCGCGAATATCTTGCGGGGGATCATCCTTCCGCTCGGGCTCAAGGCGACATTCGGCCCCCCGCAGGCTTGCTAGCAGTGCTTTCTTTTCTTCATACTTCTGTCGATACACGGGCACGCGGAGACGGACAATCTGCTCTGCAATTCCCCCCGGCATCAAAAGGCAGGTCCGGGCGATGGGATCCCAGTCGGCCTTCACGCCCTTACGCAAGCGCGGAGCGCGGCCGCCGACTACGTGGACCCCGCAGAAATGCCAAAGGGACTGGACTCCCGTGCCGCGGCGTATTGGCCCGACCGGGGCTAGGCAGGTGCCAGCATTCGCGGTCTCGTTCTCACAGGTTGCCTCGTCGGCACCCGCCCAACCCTCAGCCCCATCGCGGCTATCGGCCTCAGGGACCTCTTCGGGGCTGTTCCATATCGGGCTCGCACACACCTCGCCGGCGTAATCACTCGGCAAGTGGTGGCCCTTTGCGCATACTCGGCCCGGGAACCGCAGGGGATCACCTATGCGGGAGATGAGCCGCGCTGTGTGTACCCCACCCAGTCCGGGGAATTGAGAGAGCCAGGGCCATGCCGCGTGGGCACGGAGCGTCTTGTTCAACGCTCGGCCCAGGGCCTCTTCGGTCTTGAGGATGGCTGCGGAGTGGGGCATGAGCCCGCGCTGGGTTAGAGCCAGCCGCGTCTTCCTCACTTGGTCAAATGCACTGGCCAGCTGCCCCAGTTCTTCGGTGTGGTGGTCCCGGTAGCGCGTGTAGCCACCACCGACGTCGGTCTCAGTTAGATCCTCGGCCACTACGCTCACCGGGACCACGCCTCACTCGCCAGCGCCTCGAGCTCTTCCTGGTCCTTCTGAGGAAGCTGGCTGATCTTGTTCTTACGCCGGGCGGTGAGCTTCTTCATCGCGGCAATCCCGAACTCCACGCGGGCTTCCCACGCCCGGCGATACCGGACTGCGTCTCGGGTGAAGGCGTCTACGTCCTCGACGGTGAAGTCGATCAGCCGCTTCAGCGCTCCATTGATCTCGAGCTTGACGTGGTGCAGATACAACCAGGCCCGGGGGTTGCGTCCAGAGGGACCGGGGGCGGGGCCAGGCGCTGTGTCGTTCTCACTGAGCATATCGGGCCCACCCCGGTCAACATGAAGGCGGTCGCCCGCCTCACGAATCAAGCCCACGCGGGCAAACCATGTCAACGTGTCCGCATCCAGCGCGGCCAAGTCCACCTTGGCATCTACGATCTCGCTCACCAGCGAGCCAGTGTCGTAGGCGGCATCCACCACAAAACTGAATCAGTTCTTCCCTATTCACCACTTGCCTCCCTTAGCCGAGCAATTGCGGCTGCTTGGTCAGCTTCTGGAATCTGCCCCTCCTCAAGTGCCTTCGGAAGCCACGCGGCGAAGACCTTCGGCCGCTTATATGCGGCCTCGCTTGCCAGATAGCCCTTAAGGGGTCCGGATTGAATGGTGAAATCAGGTAGGGCGCCGGGGGTGAGGCCACCTTCAAGGTCGGCCTCATGAAGTCGGTCGGCCCCACTCCCGGCTAGCTTTTTGGCGGGGGCGGAAGCCGTCTCCACTCCTGGTGGCCGCAAAGCATCTCCCGGTTCCCCCGCCAAGCTTGTATTCTCGGCGCGGCGATTGCGGACCTCCTCGAACGATGCACCCTTGGAAGATGCCGCGCCGACCGCGATTAGGGCCCGCCCGATCGCGGACGTCGCCGCGTTCTGAAGTTCCGAATTCTTAGTAAATGGAGTAGCGCCTGGGACTGGCTCCCAGGCCAGCTCGATGCCCGGACGCGTATCATCCATGTTACGGAAGGCGGCTGCTTCTACCGCGATGAACTTGTCCGCGAAGGCCTCAGGCAGCTCCACTATCCGCACCTGTAGAGTTCCTTCGGGGTGCTTGGCGCGGAAGGCATCGATCCTCTTGGCGACCTCGATGTAGTCGGACTCGGAGAAGTCGAACTTGCTGGTCACTGCCCCTCCCGGCGCGCCTCTGCGGTCCGAAGATCCTCGCCTTCATCAAATGTTTGCCCGCAAAGCGGACAACGGGGTGGCAGCTTGAACCGGTCCAGGTCGTAAGACTTCTCCAGGCCGGCGAACGCCGCCTCGATCTCTTCGTCGGACGGCGGGCGAGGGGTGTAGGTCACTCCAATCCCCCAAGAATCATTCGGGGGTGGACGATGGCGACTGGCCGCTTGACTCGGCTCCGCGCGGCCGCTTCCGGTCTCACTCCGGACGTAGCCTCCACCCCCGAACTCTTATTCACACTAGTCCTTTCCGCTGAATCTGCCGGCGCACGAACCCACGCCGAAGCTCCTGCATGTCGGCCCACTTCGCATCAACGGTCAGCGGAAGGTGGTCCGTGTCGAGCATGTCATCTTGGTGTTCGCCATCTCGCCTCACGGCCCACCCGCAGATGCCGCAGTAGGCACGTCCCCGCATCCGGTCCTGCGTGCGTGCGTCGGCGCGGCGCTGGAAGCGTTCCCGGGCGGTCAATCGAGGACCGTCCCGGGTGGGGGTTGCGTCGAAATCGTCGGCCAGACCGAGTAACTACCGATGAATTTCTCAAGCGGTCGGCTGTAGACACGGACGAGTTCTCGGCCGAGCGGGGTTTCCTCAGCTTCAACGACCTGCAGGATCCAGTCGTTCACCCGGGCGAGTTGCATGATGACGTAGGGCAACTCATCTGGTTCGAATCCTTCGTGGATCCACAGGTCCGCAGTCGCAGCCACTTCGCGGTTCTCCGCGTGGGCCGCCTCCAAGCACTCGTCACGTAGACTCTCTGGCATGCCGCATCGCCTCTCTGTAATTAGGCAAAGCTGTTCATCGGGAACTGCGGTATGGCCGGGTCGGGCTCACCCAGCGCCGTACATCCACAGATGGGACACACGCGGCTCTTTCCCTGATCGGGCACACGCCGACCGCATTCGTTGCACTGACGGCGAATCGCTGTGCCGTCCTTGTGCCGCCACCCCACGTATTCGATGTGGAGCAGGACGTCGCCGCACCATAGACAGGTCACGCGGACCCCTGCGTAGAAGTGCTCTTAGACGATGGTGGTCGGCCGCTTTCTATCTTGCTTGTGCACCACCGACATGGGAAGTTCCACGGCGCATCAAAGACCTCCCACAGAGGCTTGCCCTTCGCCCAGTGCCACGGCCACTTGCGTTTGGCCGTGCGAAGCCGAGGACAGTCGGCGTGGTGGACAGTTAGCTGGTTGCCACGAGCGCCAGACCGCCACAATGTGTCCTCCGTGGGCACGATTACGTTCGCGGCAGACGTCAAGATGCCAGAACCGGGGCCGATGGTGGCACTCACGCGGGCTTCCTTTCAGGGGGTGGTTGAATCATCTCGGTACGCGGATGCCGTCCCCCGCTACACGACGCAGTAAATCCTGGCCGCACCCTGACTTGATTCAGACACCGGGGACAAAGCAGAAGCACCCAGGCGACCTGCGGCGTCATCAGACGGCTAGCCTCATTTGAGCCGCTAGGCGTGCGACCCCCATGCGGGAATTGCATCTGCGGTGGGCTGTGGCAACATTCGCCCTGGTGTGTTCGCCACCAAGCGCCAGCGGGACCAGGTGGTCCACGCTCGCGCCTGATCTTGAAACGCGCCGGTTACAGATATGACAGCGCCACCCATCCCGCTTGAAGATTTCTGGATTGGTAAAAACGTCAACTACGGAGGCGCCGCGAGCTCGGGCATAACGCCGTCGCTGGGTCTCGGCCCGCTTCTCGGGGTTCTGTTTCATGTAAAGGCGCACTGCTTCGCGTGCCTTCTCGGGGTGTGACCAATAACGACGGCGTGCGTACTCAGCCCGGTCCTGTCGATGCGCCTGGTTGTACCGGATATAGATCGCAGCCCGCTGCTCAGGGTGTTCTTTGGCATAACGGAGCCCGCGTTCTAGCTGCTTCTTTTGCGAGGCGGCGCTATGGTGCGGTCCATTATGTCCCTGAGGCCTAGCGCAAGTGTCGGAAGTGTTGTAAGCCCGCAGGGCTTTAGCACACCGCGGACGGCTCAACATCAAACCCCCACCTCTTCGGGGGTATTGAGAACGGCCAATAGCCAAGTGCCGAACAGCCCGCGGCCCGCGTTGCATAGGCGGAGAACCCCCTTGTCCCACCAGGCCGGGTCACAGGTCTCACACCACTCCGCATGGGCAAGGAAACGCACCCCACAGGCGGTGGCGAGTTCGTCACTCAGATTCATCGCTCGCCCCCCGGAGGAAGAGAACGATCAGGGTCACCAAGAGAACCCAGGTCACGGCGCCGAGGAGAATCACGCCGTCTTCGCCTCGATCCGGGCCTTGATGCCGTACACCGCCTGTGGGGAAATGTTCAGGATTCGAGCGATTTCGAGAACCTTCAGGCCATCAGCCTCAAGGCGCTTGACCTCGTTCTCCCGTTCCCGGGCCTTCTCAGTCTTGTTCACGGAGCGTAGCCTAAACGTACGGACATCCATTTGTCAAGCATCTAAGTCCGAGCATGTCTGTACGGATGCAGAAATACCCCCTTCGGCGTAGGGCATACGGAGCTTGACAAGTAAGTGTGCCAACATCTAGGATGGCGGTCATGAGCTACGCCGAGTGGATCCGGGCCCTGCGGACGAAGTACGGGCTCTCTCAGGAGGGCTTAGCGCGGGCGCTGGGAATCTCGGTGATGACCGTGCGCCGGTGGGAGCATGGAGGGCAACCGAGCCTTCGGCAGCTGAGTAACATCTATTTCCACTTCGGCGAATCGCCCCCCGATTTCCTTGAGCATATGGCGGCCAGCGGGAAGTTATATTGCGGAAGTGTCGCTCCTGACCAGCATCTTCCCGATTCCGCTTCCACCAACAGGCGGTGGAACGCAGCTCGGACCGCCGTCTTGCTCGCGGCCATGTTTGTCACACTCCAGTGGGGGGCCTCTCATGCCGATACGTCGGGCACAGATCAGAAAGGATATGTCAGTGCGTGCCCGCGAGAGGATCTTCATGGAGTTCGAACGCTGGGGATTCGACGAGAGAGGGTGGCTGCCGAATACGCGGGACAAGTACTACCGAACCGTTGTGATCGCGGATCACTGGCTCCAGCAGAACCGCGGGAGGTCGTTGCTCTGGGCGACGACACGCGATATGAAAGCGTGGTTGTTCTCCACCACCCCCGACCCGCGGTCGCGGAACAACCGCCGTCAAGCACTCGTGGCCTTCGGGGCCTTCATGCTGGCTCAGGAGATGGGAGAGGTAAACCACGCCCTCGGCCTTCCCAGGCTCCAGGAACCAAGGGCCCTTCCAAAGGCGCTCACGGCGCAGGAAGCAAGAGCCCTCCTGGTGGTGGCACCGGCGTTCGGCCCGATGGCAAACGCCATGATGCACATGTTCCTCTACGCCGGCCTTCGGCTAACAGAATGTCGGACTCTTAAATGGGTCTACGTCGAGGAGGCCTGGCTGAGGTTCAAGGGCAAGCGTCAGAAGGAACGGGAGATCCCGCTTCACCCCGACGCGGTGGCGGCGCTTAGGCGATGGGAAGTCCACGAACAGAGCGCGGAGTGGATCTTCCCCTCTCCCTTCAACTCGAGCCGGCCCCTGTCCAAAACCACCGCCCAGGAGATCGTGAGGAAGGTGGGGCGGGCTGCAGGGATCGAGGGGCTGTATCCCCACATCCTTCGGCATACCTCGGCAACGATGCTTCTCGAGGCTACCAGCGACCTACGAACGGTTCAAGAATTCCTGGGACACTCTTCCCCAGCCGTCACGGCAATCTACACGCGGATCCGTCCTACCCGTCTTCGGGAAGCGGTGAACCGCCTGACCTTCGAAGATACAACTCCGACAGAATCGCGATAAGCTCGTCCATCTGCTGGTTCCGCGTTCGGTGGCTCAATTGGCACCCCGCGCTGGCAATCAGCGCGGTCAGGACGCTGACCCCTGCCGCCAACAAAATCACTTCGGTATCCGACATGGGTGCGCGATTCTCGCACGCCTGTTATCCTGTTTCAACTATTCGAGAGGAGTCGACGAGATGAAGGCGAGAATTCTCGCCCCGTGCTTAGTGCTGGGGCTCCTTCTGTCCCTTCCCTCCATGGCACAAGCCAAGTCACCCGCCCCCAAGTGCACGCCCCTAGAGGCCGAAGTGGGGTCGGCGCTAGACTGCGGAGACGTGGTTTACGGTTTCTTTGGCGATGATCTGCCTGACGGTATCGTGCCCGAAGAGCCACCTTCATCCCCAGATTGCGACGACCCTCTGCCGCCGGAATGCGATATTCAGGATGCGCCGGCTCCGCCATCCGATTCTACGGACATTCTGATCTTGGTGGGGCGCGCCTGGATCCGCTAGCAGGGCACGATCTGGAGCACGCGGAAGCTGGCCCACGGATCAGCGCCGGGGCACTACGGACACTTGAAATATTGCTTGGCCGCCTTCGTGTGGAGGACGGCGCATAGAAATTGCCGGTCCTTGGTTGCCAGCCGGTGGTTCAGATAGACGGCAAGCGCCAGCTGGATATCCCGGTCGAACTCGATGATGTCGTTCAGCTGCTTGTTCGTGGCCTCGAGGGCCGCGTTGTCGCGGGAGTACGGGAGAGAAGAACCCTGGGGGACGGCGACCTTCCCTACTTGCCTACCCGTCTTTGACGGGCCAGTCCCTCCCCTCCCGCACGCTGTTAGGACGACCAGGAGTAAAAGCAGGCAGGACACAACTGCACTCCGCCTGCTCGCAGGTGCTCGTTTGTCGGTTCTAGGCATCGGGGACACGGGTCTCCCTTACATCCGGCCTTGGCATAGGCCACGTCGTCTTCGTCGGGCTCCTGGGCCTGGGTGGGGAGGACTGACTCCCCCGCCTCGGTTCGTTCGATCGGTTGCCAGAAAATCCAGGGAAACATGGGCCACCTCAGGGTGATAGATCAGTTTGAATGAGCGCCCCGTCTTGATCGGGTGATACGATCGGCATACCTGGGAAGGATGGAGCCATGCCACCAAAGAGCATTGACAAGGGGATCATCACAAAGCCTCCCCAAATAGACGCCGATTGGGCGACGAAGATCGAGGGGGCCAAAGAGGCTCGGGAAGAGGGCCGCAAGGCACGTGCGGGTAAGCCCGTAGGTGTCTATCGCCCTCGCTTTGTTCGTAAGTGTCCCGCCTAGCTTTGGCACCCGGCGCGCCTCCGCCCACCACCCCCATCCCTTGTTTCGTGGGTAGCCGCCGATAGCGCTGATTCAAACCGACCCACTACCCACCTCAGACGTAAGCTACGTAGGGGGTAAGTTACATGGGGAGTAGGGTCGGGTCGATTAACGCGCTCTACCCGAGCAGGGCCTTAATCTTTGCGGGCTAAAGGCCACAGTAGGCCCTCACCCATCTATTGCGTCGACCCGACCCCACGACTTAACGAATCGGATTGTGTCGTCAGGGCTAAACAAATTAACGCGACTCAAATCACGGCCGCCGCGGCCAGCGCTCGAATACGCGGCCCAGCGTGAACCCCAAGGAGACCCCGGCTGCGAAGGCGAGGAGAATAGAGGCAATCAGGGCTGCTCCACCAGCACCGTCACGTACCAGCGCTTCCAGGGTGCCGGGTTTTCGGCGTTCAGCACAGCCACAACCTTCTCGGGCACAGGCAAACCATGCCAGTTGAAGTGGTCCTTGTCCTCATCCTTGTCGAATACGAGGGTCTTAATTGAGTACATCATGGCTATGGGCTCCAGATACGTAGGGACAGGAGGATGTCTGAGGATGTCTGCGGGGTCATGGCCAGTCGTTGGCTCTCGGCGTGAAGGTGTAGACGACCTCGAACTGAGTGGACGGCGTGAGTCCCTTGCGGTGCAAACCCACCTCCACAATGACCCCGCCGACCTCCGATACCAGGGATTTGCCGGCCATCCACGGGGTTTGAGCCTGGAAGGACGGCAGCTGGATCGCCAGGACATTGCGGTAGTAGATGGCGCAGAACTTGTGGAAGTTGCCGATCAGGGACACATTGGGCCGGCGTTCCACGGACAGCGATTCGATGTGCTTCTGGGGCTTGTAGGAGTAGGCATACGCGGAACCGGTGTTGAGGTGGGTCACCTCGATCAGGGTGTCCTTGAAGTTCAGATATCCGAGCGACTTCCCTAGGTATTCGCAGTCGTCCCGTTGTTCGCACAGGGTTTTGATGATGTCGGGCCCGCCATCGATGCCCCACCAATCGTCGTGGTTGCCAGAGATGATCTTCCAGGGTTTCCGGGTTCGGGGAAGGGTCTCGACGTAGTAGTCCAGGTGGGACTCGTAGTCGTGTTTGAACACATCCTGGGGATTCTTGTGCCGAGCGGTCGGGCCATCCCCGAAGTCTCCCGCGTGAATGAACAGATCTACCTTGGTTACGCGGTCGGCGTACTGAGTAAATTCACGCAGGGCGGTGAGTTGTTGGTACTTACTTCCAAAGTGGGTACAGCTGACCACGGCGAATTTGAGCCGATCTCTCCCCGTGAGGCTGGATACGTCCAGAACGGGAGTTTCGATTGGGCGCGGCTTGTGGATGACGTACCCGCGCTGTTCGGCGAGGTGGATGAGTTCGTCGTCCTTGAGCTCTTCTGCGGCTACTTCGATGAACTCGTTCTCACCCACGCTGATCACCGACGTGGTTATAGAGGTGATGCTGTACGCGGCCCTTTGTGACTTCCTGGGGTGAATAGCAGAACCGCGTTATAAGCGTGCGGACGATCAGCGTCGGCCCCACCCCAGCCTTATGTGCCTCTTCCATCTTCTGTTGGATCTCTTCAGGGAGCATGCAGGCCCAGCAACGACCATTGACCCGCGGTCGTGCTTCCAGAAACTCATTCCCCATAGAACCTCCTCTTCGGCGGGGGCGGGGTTAGGTGAGTTCGGTGATGTTGCGGATAACCGCACGGATGATGTGGGTTGTCCCGCGGTAGGATGCCATCCCCCCGCCGGGATTAGAGAGTTCCTCGGCGGCTACGGAGAGGTAATCGGGCCCGTCATAGGTGCATAAACCATAGGTGCGGCACAAACACTGTCCTGGGGGCCGGCCGTCCGACTCCTCGGTCACAGAGAAGATGTCCTCCCAGGTAACGACGACCGGCCTGCCTAAGTGTCTACCGGACTGGACACCCGCGGCATCCAGGATTCGGAGTTCCCTCTCGGGGGCCTTCCAGTCCTCTCGAGCTACCACGTCCAGCCGCGGAGGAAGAAGTGAACCCCTGCCCAGAGGAACAGGCCCACGAACACCCAATAGCGGGGATCGAACGGAGACTTCATCCAGGTCTTGATGAGCTGGGTCAGCGGGGCCCAGCGGTCGGCCTTGTTCCGCAGGCCCCACCACTCGAGTCCTGCGAACATCCCTATCCATCCCAACCAGAAGGTGATAGAAAGCCCGGCTCACTTCTTCCGCCAGGCTAGGAACGCTTTCACCAGATATGGCGTGGCCGCGCCGACCATCCCGCCGATCGCGGCAGCCCGAGCGGCGTCCACGCCGAATGCGATCAGCAGGGCCGAGAGCGCCCCCCAGATCCCGATGGCCGAAACCTCGCCCGGACTGGCCGATGGTTTCAGCGCAGCACTAACAGGCTTCTTCTTCCGCATGATCCCTCCTTACGCGAATCGCGTGATGAGCCCGATGGCCGTCCCGATACCGGCCGAGATACCAATGATGTACCAGCGAAAGTTCTCGAGGCTTTCTATCCTCTCTGTTAAACGAGAGGCGACTGCATGGGGTGCGCGAAGGTGCTCGTCGAGCGCCATTCTGACCTCATTGAAGAGCGGGACGTACTGAACCTGAACCTGCTCATGCTTCCACAGCATTTGATTCTGCTCATCGAACCGGCTCCGCAGAACCTCCAGTTCAGTCTTCTCGGCCTTGCGATTCAGCTCCTGGAGGATGAGGTCGAGCTTCCGATCCATGTCCACGACCTGATCGCCAACAGCCTTGAGCAGCTCCCTGGCCGTGTAGGAGATCTTGAGATCGTTGGGAGGTTCGGTCATGTCGAGAGCTTCCCGCCCATCTTGGCGACGATGAGGTCGGCGAGGACATCGAGGTCCACGGGTGCCCCACCCGGCGGCAGGGCCGCGACAACCGCCTGCGCGATCGCCTGGACGTAGGCCGGCCCCGCGATCGTCTTGATGGTATTGGCCAGGGCTGCGCCGGCGGCTACGGGATCAGATCCGAAGACGGTAAGGATCCCGTTCATGATCCGGGTGTCGCGCTGCAGCCATTCGTGTTCTTCGTCTGTCATGTCGTCGCCTCCTGATTGGCCCGAGCGGGCCGCGAGTTCTTGCCACGTGCCGTTATAGGTGTCGTGGTCGAAATTGTTGATGACCTCCTGGTAGAAGTCCCACCCGTCCCACTGGGGGGGTTTACCGTGGGCGTAGACGTACCAGAGTGCCCCCGAAGTGATGGTGGCGGGTAGGGAGCGACCGCCGAGGAAGTTCTTGGACGTGTATGTCCCACGCGGATTGTTGGGGAACCGCGCCGCAACACCTTGGTGCCACGCCGCGGCCTGGGCGGTGGTCATGTCTGGAATCCCGGTTCCGCTGAGCGACCACTCCCAGTCCAGCCACAACCACTCTCCCGGAAGGGGCTTGCATCGAGCTAGAAACAGGTCGGCTTGATCGGCACCGCTCCCGTAGGTGGCGAAGTGGTAGTAACCCACGGCGGCAAGGCCAGCTGCGCGGATGCGCTGCTGTTCGGGATAGAACCAGTCTTCATGTCCGTAGGACATGCCCTGAAAGGCCTTGAGAAACGCGAAGTCGATCAGCTTCAGGGAGGGCGATTGTTTGGCCCAGTGGTAGTCAAGCCCGTTGGCCTGGGTCACGGATGGCTTGACACGTAGGTGTCGAAGTCGGCGCGCAATTGTTGTAAATCCACGCGGGTATCCCTGAGCCCCCCGGCCACAACGAACACCACCGCGCAGAGGCGAAGGATCACCCGACAGGCTCGGCGGATCAGAACGGAGTCGGTACTCGGCCCCGCCAACGAGTCTTGCAGCTGGTTGCGCGCATCGTTTAGTTCGGTAAGTGCTTCGGCGAGGTTCACGAGGGAATACCCCGGATGCGGATAAACCCCGGCATGTAGTTCCCTGCCCCACCCGCGCCGGCGTAGACGGTGGATGTCTGGGATATGACATTCTGGGCGCTGATGACATAGGTGTGAGAAGCGGCGCTGGGGGTTAGCTTCCTGGCTACATAGACCCCATTGGCGATCCCGCTGGTGGAGAGTCCGAAGAACTTGCCCAAGTCCGTGGTGGAGTCCCGCAGGTTCAAGGTCAAACCCCCCGACCCACCGGCCCCCACTGCACGTGCGTAGAACTCGATCATGATCGGCGTGGCCGCATAGGTGATCGCTCCCGAAGAAACCACGTCTACAAAGGCCGTGCCCGTAACGCTCACATCTGCGGTGAACTCAACGTAGGCAATGTCGCCCGTGTAGTCAAGATTGTCGCGGAGCTGCGCGTTGAACATGGCCGCGGTGGAAAGCTCGCCGGTCGCCCACGTTCTCAGGGGTGTCCATATCTTCGCCATCTAATAGCCCAATCTCGTGGTCTGGCCGAGTTCCGAAGCCCCGGCCGTTCCCAGAACCCAGAAGTCCGTGGATACGGTGTCCTGCGCGGACATGAGGTTGAAGGTCGTTTGCCACACAGACGGACCCACGTCGTGCGATACCCCGATGATCCGCGAGGGCATGCTGATGGCCGCCCCTCCCCCAGGGGGCCGGCGGTTCACCGTTATCACGGCCGTAAGCCACCGTGCCAATGCCTGGTTCCAAGCCGCGTCGGAGGATGTAGCACCCAGCCGCATCACTAGGCTCTCGGGGCGTAGGCGGGGGGTGGAGAATCTCTGCAGCAGGGCGTTGATCCGATCCCACATGTCCAGCGCATTCAAGAAGATGCCCGAAATCGACAGCCACCGCCGACCGTATTTAGTACTGGCGGTAACATCCTCCACCTGCGTGGCCACCCCGCCGAAGGGGGTGCCTTCCACCACGGTCCACAACTGGTCGTCGCCGTAATCGAGGGACAGGTCCTGCATCCCCAGCTCACCCGGGCCGTCCCCATAAGTGCCTTGAGAGGCAAAGGGGTCGAGGCGCTGGCGGAATGTGATCTTCCCGTCTGGTTGGACGAAGAGGAACCCCCCCTCGGACTCCTCCGCGGCTTTCAGCAACCAATCTAGAACCGGCCCATTCGGGGTGTTCTCAACGAGGGTGCTTCGTCCGACACGTAGGTCTCTGAGTGCCGCGGGCCACCCCGCCGCGTCGAGCATTCTACCGATGGCGAGGTCGGTTCTCTGAGCGACGAGGGTGTCGTGCTTGGCCGCGTAATGGGCACTGATCCGGTCGGGCGAGAGCGCATAATCGTAGATGGCCACATGGGCAATCTGGCCATCGAAGAAATGGGTCGCCGCGCTTCCCGACCAGTCGGCGCCGAGGAATAGCTTGGCCGTGGTTCCCGTCCTCACACTGGTATCCGCTGTCGCTGATCCGGCTAGCTGTCCGTCGATGTACAGCCTGACCACCTGGACATCTCGAATTGCGGCCACATGATGCCAGCTACCCGTGCCGATGGAGGAGGATGCGCTGACGCTCTGGAACGTACTATTCGCACCCCACTGCAACGTGGGATAGCCAGCATTGACCGAGAACAGGAAGAAGGCCAGCTGGACCGGGGTGATGGATTCGTCGGCATAGCCAGCGATGCTAGCCAGGCCGGGCGACGTATCTGCCCTAACCCATGCCTCCGCGGTCATCGGCCCGGTAAGCCTCAGCGGCACCGGGGCTCCGGCGTCCACATAGCCGGTACTGCCATTGACATCCACGGCCGTGCTGCCGCCGTATAGCGGCCCCGCCGCGCCCAGGGTGACGCCAGCCGTATAGGTTCCGTTGAACGGCCCCGCGGAGTTCCCCGCCTCATCCAGCGCTGTGGTTCCCAAAGATTCCCGGTGTCTCCAGTAGGCCAGTGGGTTGTCAGCAAGGACTTCCGCCGAATACGCCGTGAGGTCCGTGCGGGCCAGGACGGAGAAGGCGTCCTCGAACTCCACCGCCACCTCGGCCCCGACCTTTCCGGGCCAGGTTTGGGGAAATGAGCGGATGAATCCGCGAGCGACGGCGTAGGTTGTTCCGTGGTGGGTGGCCTGGATACGGACGTGCCGCATGGGGACGACGTTGGGGTAGTACGGACTCCCCGTGTGAGAAGGATCCAGGGCGCGATCCAAGTTCTTGAATACGATCGTCCCCGACCCCACTTCGGTGCGATCCAGCTCGCGCTGACGACCGTAGTTGAAGGAGAATCCCCTAACGCGGGACGTTACGTCCGTCCAGTTGGAGGGAAGATCCAGTGGGTTGGAGGTCCAGTCGATCTCCACCACAAGGGTGGGCATGGGCATTAAGCTAACCCCAGGTTCACCCTCGAGGGCTTCAGCTTGAGCAAGGCATCTCGGGAGATGCGCCCGAGTTCCCTCTCACCGACCTGGAGAATGATGTCGCCTGAGATGGAACTGCCGGCCGACGCCGCGCCCGATGGGATGACCGTCTCCATTGCCCGGGTCTGTGTATTCGTGTGGACATAGGCCCCAGACCGACCGAAGTTGACCAGTTCGGGCCCCTCCTCTCCAACGAGAGTGAGGCCACGGTAGAAGCCGCCATGCTGGGCCCGGTGGGCTCGCTGAGTATGCCCGGGGATACCGCCGAGGAACCTTACGGCTTTGACACTGGCAGCGATGCGGGCGTAGTAATCCAGAACATCTGCAGCGCTCCTGATGTGTGGAGCGGCTGCCGCCGCGGCGTCGCCAGTCGCGGTGATAGCATTCGGCGTCTTGGGGGCCGTCTTCCCAACCGCTGCGAGTGCCTCGCGTAGATGCCAGGTGTCGGGTGTGAACTTCTCCGTGACATCGACCGCTATGCCGGCGGCGGCGGCGACCTTCTTCAGTGCTGCCTGATTGCCCCCGGCTGCGGAGGTCACATCTCGCAGGCTGATCTTCCCGGCATTCAGCGCAGCAGTGAGCTTCTGCTCCTCAACGCTTACAGCCCGAATGTGCTCGGCGTGGCGTTTTTGGCCGCCGATCGCCTCGCTTGTTCCAAGTCCGATGAGGGCGATTGCACCAGCAAGCCCGAGCCCCGCCGTAGTAGTCGTCAGCAGCCCGGCTCGCAGGCCGCCCAGTGCCCCAGTCATGCCAGTGGTGGCACCTGCTGCGGTTCCCTCGGCCGCAGCGGTAGTACCTAGGCCGACTCTGAACTCGGCAAGAGAGGTACGGAGGACGCGTAGGGCCAATCCTAGTCCCACGAAGGCCCCGGTGAGGCCCACGGTGATGACCACTCCTGCCCTTATTGGACCGGGGAGAACATTGATGACGCCGAGGAACTTGTTCATGAACCCTATGACCGGCACCAGCGCATCGGTCACCAGCTTGCCGACGACCTCCTGGAAGTCATCGAACTCGGCTTTCAGGATGGCCACCTTGCCCACCGCTGTCTTGCCGAATGCCTCGGCTGTCCCTCCCACCTTGCCCCGGAGGAGGTCCATGATCTTGGCCGTGTCTTTGGCCGTGTCCCCGGTGGCCTTGAAGTTGATACCGACCAGCTTCAGCGCCCGCGCATTCCCCAGCAGGGCCCGCCCAATCAGCCCCGCAGCCTCGTTCGCATCCTTGCCAGTGGCCCTGGCATAATCCAGTACCAGCGGCGTAACCTCGTGGAGCTGTTTCGCCGTGAGGTTGAATCGGGCGAGGACGGTATCAGCCGCGAGGATCTCCTCGTCTTGGAAGCCGGTGAGTTTCTGTAAGGCCGTGGCCTGCTTCTCGAATTCCGCGGTCGTGGCACTGGCCAACTTGGGGCTGTTCTTCAAGACGTTCTGCAGCTGATTTATCGCAACCTGATGCTCCTGGTAGCTCTTCACCGACTTGGCGGCGAAGGCGAGCGCGGCCACGCCGGCAGCGGCGAACCCTAGCCGTGCGGCCACACCGAATGCCGACATCTTCTTGCCACCAGCCGTGCCGATGGCATTGATCTTCTTGCCCAGAGTGGTCAGCTTCGCTTCAGCCTGGGCGGTCTCAGCCTTAGCGACTGCTCGCAGAATCGCTGTAGGCACTAGCCGCGCCTCTTCAAGATGGCAAACAGCTCCAACTCGAACAGCCTGGCCTGCTCCTCCACGGCGCGGAAGAAGAATGGGTGAGCCTGCATCTTCCGAGTCCCGTATTCCTGATGGCGCGAATATGAGACGTCGGTGAACACCTCACCGCCTTCATGCCGAAGGGAACTACGTAGCTTGCCCGTCAGGACTGGTGCAGCAGCCTGGGCCTTGGCCACGATCTGAGCGGCCGCGTGATCCTCGGCTAGGCGGCCTCCCTCATGGAGCTCTGCCGCGATCTTCGGGAAGTCGTTCTTGACCACAACAAAGTCATTGCCCTGGGGCATGCCCCGCCTCCTTCATCATCGGCAGTGTGTAATTACAGGATGAGGGTCTACGCTATGAGCTAGGGAGGAGACATGATGGGATTCGCAGTTGACCCCCAGGCACAACTCAAGAAGCAATACACGCCACGTTGCCCGACCTGTGGCTCTTCCGACGTGGAGCGCGAGGAGCTGAATCGCACGGCCGCGCTCATCCCGGTCGTGGCTATCTGGTACGCCTTCAAGAAGAAGTGGCTATGCCAGAACTGCCGCTATCGCTGGTAGGCGAAGATTTGCGGGCCATCCTTTCCAGCGCCGCCCATCCGTCAGCGGGAGATGATATCGTGCCCCACTTCGGGATCAGGTCTTCCGGCCGGGTTCGCTTGTCTCCTCCGAGCCGAGCGATCAGCGTGCCGATGATGGCCGCAGCGACATCGACGTGCTCATGGACGATGATGGGCCCCGCCACCTGTTCATAGGCAGCCCATTCCGTGAGCTCGGCTGAGATCATCTCCTCGGCAAGGGTGTATGCGGGAATACCCAGGGCGAGCGCTACTCGGAAGAGGAATCGCCGGCCTGGGTTGTCCCGAAAGACTGCATCGCCTCATCCAGCTCCTTCGTGGAGAGGCCGTTGTGCCGCGCCGCCTCGCTGAACACCCGCATGATGATGGGGAACTCTTCCTCGAGCAGGGCGGGTATATCCTCGTCGGTGAACAGTCTCTTCCCGTCTTCCGAGACGAGGCAGCCGGCCAGCAGCCACACCGGCAATTCGGCCTCCTTGTGGCCGTTTGAGGACATCGCAACCTGATCGCCCACAGAGAGCACCTTGATATACACGGTGCCACCCCACTCGGGAACCTCCACCGGGATGGGCTTGCGCCGATTCCGGGTGGCAAGGATCTGCTCTCTCGTAAGCCCCATTAGCCCCTCCAGTCTGTTCGATATGCCCAATAGTATTGACGAGACTGCTCGCGTCTGGCTTCACAGTGCGCCCGGTGGTATTGACGATACTGTTCGCGCCTCCGCTCTTTGTCCCTCGTCAGGCTCATACGATCACAACACCCGGGTTCACGATCTTCCACGTGGTGGACATCGCGTAGACCCCATCCTTCTCGCCGCCCTCGCTCCAGTTGATCGGGATGGCCGAGATTTCCAGCGTCCGCGTAGGGGTGATGGCTGTGTTCACCAGATGAAATTTTTTCACCAGCCCCGCGTCCACATCGCCCTTGAGCGCGAGGTGCTGAGCATCGGCTGGGTCGAACGCCAGCTTCATGGTGAACTCGTCGCCATCGTTCAACTGCGGAAGGTAATCGTTCCACGTATTACCGTATGCAGTCGCATCAATCGTGCTCCGAGAGAACCCCGGAGCACCCAGCTCCAAAACCTGGGTGACGTTCACGTACGTTGAGCCGGTGGTGTTCCGCGCAAAGGTGATATCTGCGCCGCGATACTTGGTCATCTAATTCCTCCTCTCTAATCGCCTTACAGTCGGCAGGCCGCCACGGTAACGGAGGTCACCGCGGTGTAAGTGACCGCCGCCAGCCCGTCTGAAGCTCCGGCGAATTTAGACTTGATCGGGCCAATTGCCTGATCACCACCGGCGGGGACCACGACCACTGAACTATGAGAAAATCCCTCGGAGCAGGATCCCACCGCCGTAATGGTGACGGTGACAGATACGCCGGAGGCATTCCTTACATGCAGCCAGGTTGTATCACCGGGAACTACCTTGTCCCCGCCAGCGTTGGCTGCTACGAATCCGGGGTTCACCCCCGCTTGCGTAATTGGAACAGTTGTCAGTGTTGCCATGCCTTCCTCCTATCCGGTTTCCGAGATGATTACCTGCTGTCCCGACGCCGGTGCTCCTGATACCACGCCGGTCTCCGATACGGTCTCGCTGTCTCCCGAGGGAGCACCCCCGGTCACGACGCTTGTCTCCGAGATGATGAATACCACCACGGTGCCCGCGACTGTCGGAATCAGACCCGAGGCGTTGGCCGAAGCCACGCCGGGGAAGATCACTATCGGCACCAGTACGGTCGGCGTGAGCGCCAATGCCGTTGCCGTTGCCGCACCGGGAAGGATCGTGATGGCCCCACCACCGGTTACCAGCGTCGGGGCAAGCGCGGATCCCGTTGCAAGCCCCGCAGCCGGAAGAACTACCCACTGAATGGTCGGTGCCAACCCAGTGGCCGTGGCCGTTGCCAGCGTTCCTATGACGGTCCAGCGCGGCGTCGGTGCCAATCCCGCAGCCGTGCTAAGCGCGATCGGGGATACCACCGCCTCGCGCACCGTTGGTACTAGCCCGACACCCGCCGCGGTCGCTGCCGCCGGCGCGATGGTGATGGGCACGATGATGGTCGGCGGCAAACCAGCTGCCGTGGCAGTGGCCGCGCTGGGCACTACCGTCCAATTTACGGTTGGTGCTAACCCGACGCCCGTCGCGGTCGCCAGGACGCCTATAACCGTCCACCGGGGAGTCGGCACTAACCCATCGCCCGCTGCAGCCGCGACGCCGGGCACGATCGTTATCGGTCCCGCCGGAACCTCGAACGTCTCGAGGATCCGCGAGAACTCCATGTATCGGCGCGGACGCAGCCGCCACCTGGCTAGCTCGACCCCACCGGAAGGATCTGCGTCCCGCGTGGGCCCTGTACCGGCCCCACCAAAGAGCCAGGGCGTATTGGTATTCGGGAATACTCGAGGAGTAGGGGTTTGGGCAGTCACTGCTGCCTCAGCGCCCTAGTAGGTCGACCCTTACATCGATCGTATCGATACCGGCCTCTGCCTTGATGACCAGGACGTCGTTCTTGAACAAGTCCTCACATAGCGGCTGCTGGGCCCCGGCCCACCACGAATGAGGAGCCGAAAGAGTCACCCGATCCTGTTGTTCTATGGCACCACCGGCCCGCTCGACCCAAATGGCGATCCGCGCTGCCGCACCCCGGGAGGATGCCGACGCAAAGACGATGTTGGCGTTATCCAAACAGGGCCAGCGCCACTCTTCGTTGGGTGCGAGGGAAAAGACGTATCTCACTCGCCGATCACCGCGTAGACCTCACAAGCCGGCCCCGCTACGGCGGTTGGAACCACAATGGCTATCCCGGCACCGTTCTCGACCCGCAGGCCCATGCCAGCCCACCACGTCCATACGAAACCCGCCCCGACGGCGGCGGCGATGTGGGAGCGGCGGATATACCCGCCGGAGACCGTGGGCTGCGCCGAATAGGTGAAGTCGAGGTTAACCGTCACCGCAACGTCACCCGCATCCAGCTTCTCAAAGGCAATGGTCCCGGTCTGGGTTCCCCTGGCCGTGATCCGCTTGATGGCAAGTTTCCCGGCGGTGGCGGCGGTGTTGTACACGCCGATCTCCCGCACCCGGATCGCCCCGCCCGAGCCATTCCAGATGCTAAAATACGCGGTGTCCGCCGTAGCCGCAGGGGCCGTAGATAGCGCGCCGGCTTCATGAAAACCCATGTACTCCTCCTAGGGAACCAGGCCGGTGCCCGGTCCCCGCCAGTTGTCATCCGTGAGCATGGCCTGCACGTCCTTGAGGAACCGCTCAAGCTTGCCCAGCGGGACGTTGATAACCACCTGCGCGATGAGCTCCTTCCCCCCTCGGGCTTCAGGCGGAATCAGGGCTTGAGACGCGGCGACGGCCGCGGGCGGCATGATGGTGATGTCGCCGTTGGGAGACTTGCTGATGTCCGGGTGGTGCGGCGTGAAGATGGACTCGATGTCCGGCATCTATCCTCCGTTACAGGTACAGGTTGGGCAGTGCTTCTGCTCGTGGATGCGCTGACCGGGGGGCTGGCTCTTGACCCAAAGTTCTAGGTTCTCTGGACGGTTGTCATTCCGAACGCCGTTCTTGTGGTGCACGTTCTCTGTCGACAACAGGGGGCGACCAAGAACCTGCTCCATCGCCATCCGATGCTCCAGTCGATACTGCTGAGGGGCCACCCAGACACGAACGTATCCCTCGTTATCAGTGAGGCGTCCGCCGCGCCAGCGATAGTGCTCAGCGCCCGGTATCCCCTTAAACCCACGGGCGGCGTTTACCTTCTTGCACGACAGCTCTGAACAGCGCCAAGAACACGAGTGTGAGCAGTGCAGCCGCTGCGTCCTATGGGGCATTACCCAGAAAGCCCTACCGCAGGCATGACAGGAACGTTCTTCCATTCGCGCACGGCGGCCTGAAAAGACGTACCACCGCTGGCCTTCATCGTCGATCTCAATCTTTGCCATGCCCCACTAATGTAACACTTACTATGACACGGTCACGCGGACCAAGCCTGCTGCATCCCACTGAATCGTGAAATTAACGCCGGCAGGGCTTTGGTCCGCGCCGAAGTTGACGTAGGACAAGAGAGGCCGCGTGGCGTCGGTAGCGGGGGAGTTGTCGTAGGTCGCGGCGATCCGGCCACCCGTGAAGGTGACGGTCGTCCAGGCGGCGTCGGCACCGTCTAGATTCCACACTAAGGCAGCTTCGGCCGATGTCAGCGGCGAGATGGTGGCCCCGCCGGCGGTGTAGTTCGTCCCCGTAACCTCGTTGGTCACGCTCGACTTGTATTTGTCCGTGTTCTGGTTGGGGACGTAAGTGACCGTGGAGATCATGGTCTTCACCACATCGGTATCCCAGTCGGCTTCCTTGTTGGCCATCGTGACGAAGGCCTGTGCAAACCATTGATGGGTCACGGCGATAGCGGCATCACACCCTTCGGTGTCCGGTGATGTATGCCGCTGCCCTTGTCAGCACGCCTACATCATCTCCAGCAAACCCCAGCATCTTGTTGCACTGACCACACAGAAGCCCACGCGGACTACCATCTAGATGGTCGTGGTCCACGTGCAATATCCCGGCGTTGCTTCGCCGTTTCTCGTGAACAGCCGGGCGATCACCTGAGCGTCCGCAAATGGTGCACCGCCCTCCCTGCTTCTTATAAAGTGCCTCTACCTGAGCAATATTCATCCCGTAGCGCGTTCGGAGAACGCGTTCGCGGTGCTTCATTCGCTGCTCTGGTGACCAGCGCTGGTAGTAGCCAGCACTCGCAGCACGCTTACAGATCAAGCAGCGCGGATCTCGCCCATCGCAACATGTCGGACTGGACCCAAACTCATCTATCCGCTTCGCCTCGCCACACTTACTGCACCACTTCTGCGTGATGGGATTCTCAGACATCAACCGCAATGCGGTGGTCCTGCTGTCCGCCACCGCTAGCCCACTGGCACGTTGCCGAGGTCTCTCAACAGTTCCCGTTCGGCCACCGACAGGAACATCTCGGGGCCGAACCCCGCCGCCTCGGTCGGGTTGCCGTACTGGTCGAACTGTGCCGCCTTGTTGATCGTCCACAACCGGCTGGCGGCGTTGAGGCACACCGCCTTGACCCCCTGATACTCAGGCTCCGTGGTGGCGTAGCCGTGGTCGTAGACCACCTGGATGTGGTCGGAGAAGATCCAGTCCGTATCTCTGGGAAGGCGGTACACCGTCCCCCATCGGCTCCACACAAACGACGTGGTGGCCACTGAGTCCACCAGGATCGAGGTAACCGCCGTCACCGGGCGCTGGGGGAGATACAGCACGTTCGCGGGGGAGCCCCCGAAGATCACCGTATCGCCAGCCACCTGGCTCAGCGTCTGGCCGGTGTATTTCCGGATCCAGGCCGATGCATATCCCAGGAGTGCCGTCGCCCGGGGCGTATCGGTGATCAGCCCGCCGGTGAATGTCTCGAGTTCGGCGGCGGTGGCGAAGTCTGCCACGCGCTAGGCCTTCCGCGGCCGGCCTACCGGGCGCTTCTCGGGCTTCTTCTCCTCGTCGGGCTCGATCTCCTTGGGCTTCTCCTTGGCCTTCTCGGCCCAGCCCATGCTCAACGCCAGGGCAGCCTCGGTGGGAGAGGCGTCGTACTCCTCCCCCTCTTCGGCCCTGATGCCGAGCTTGAACATTGCAACCGAATCGAGAATCTTCAACTTCGGCATGTCTCTTCCTTTCAGACGAACGCCGTTGCCGTCAGCGTGACATTCGTATTGGCGCTGTAGGCGAGCTTGAGGAACTGCCAGGGCGAGTTGGGCCGCAGGAGATACGTCGTGGTAACCGCCGTCGTGATGGTGATGGCGGCCACACTCAGCGTCTCCGGGGTGGCGACCAACGCATAGGGGATGTTGAAGAAGTTCGTGCCGTCTACCGACCCCTGGATGTTCACCGTGACGGTCGGGGTTGCGCCGACGGCAGACGTGATGACGACGGCGCCAGCACCGCCGGGGCTGCGCTGCACGGTGTTCGTGCTATCGCCGTTCCCGGTTTGGGCTGCGGAAAGCACGACACCGCCCTGACTACCCCCGCCGGATTGAATCAGTGCCATGTTGCACTCCTTCGCTTCGCGTTGTAACGCCGCACGGCTTCTCGCCGCTTGTCGGGATTAGCCATCACCCAATCTCGCACCCGCTCAAGTGTGCAGGGGCGACAGCGCCGGCCTCCGTCTGGGCGCTGGTACCAATCCGAATGCCCCCTCCGGCATAGAGATCGGCCTCGGCGTGGCCGCATATGGGGGCGAACGGCTGCAAGGATTTCTCTTGCCTTCTCGCGGCGACGTTGCCCCAACCCGTACCAGAGCATCGCCACGATAGCCTGGAACTCCTCATTACTCTGAACATTCCACACCCATGACGGACGACGATCGCCGTAGGATCTGGGGCCACTAACGCTTCCGATGCCCACGGCTTGATGAAACCGCCGCACCGCATCTTCATCCGTCATCTGAATCTGCGCGAGCGCCCTGGGCGCCGAGTCCTTCTTAAAAGCGAAGCATCCCTCGCCCTCGAAGAGACCCGCCGCCCAGGCTAGCTCACGCATGCCCACCCTCCGAGCTACGCAGTAAGGATGATTGCCTTCACGGCCGAGTTGGTCGTGTCATTCAGGATCTGCTTCGCGTCAGAGCGGAAAATCACTCTGAAGCTGATAAGATCGTTCCCGAATGCGTAGTCGTCGCTGCGCTCGAACCGGATCCCATCCACGTCGCGAATCGTGTAGAACAGGCTGAAGTCCCCGAATAGCACGAGGGCCGCACCTGCACCGGCACGAAGCACGTTGGGGTCGGTCACGATCGGCCTACCCAACAGGCTGTCCGGCTCACCGGCGGTAAGCCCGGGCTGCCAGAGGTACTGGTTCGTGGTGTCCTTGAATTTCCTCACCTGCGCAAGCGTCAGGTCGTTCATGAGCCAGTATCCGTTGGCCCGGTACGGGCCGTTAATGCCGTGGAACAGGTCGATCAGGTTGTCGGCGGACAGCGCCGCAGCATTGGCGATGTTGCCACCGATGCCCTGAACCGGCGAAACAGCCGCGCCCTGCGGTGCGGTCGAGCCGCCACCCACAACCAAGTCGGCCCCGTTGGCGAGTCCGACCGTGCGGCCGGCGTTCTCCGCCAGGAATCCGACGATATCCACGGCCTCGTCCTCAACCAGCTCACGCGAGAGCTGGATGATCTGGCCGTACTTGAAGGCTCCCAGCGAGACCTGACCAAAGGCCGGGTCGGAGGCCGCCAGCGCCGTACCTTCAGTTGCGATCGCAGACGCGCCGTAGCTGGTCGTCTTCGGCACGGGCAGGGCCTGGCCGTTGGACGTCCGAAGAACCCTGGCATTGGTCTGGCGAACTGCCGCCATGTTGACCAAGTGAATCATCAGGGTTCGCGAGAAGTCCTGGGGAACCAGGTAGCCACCGGCCGTGGTCACGCCCTTGGTCAGCGTGTGGTACTCGCGCATCACGCTGCGACCATCGGTCATGACACCGTAGGTGTCAGAGATACTGACGTCGATGGCCTTCGGGGCGTACTCCAGCGAACCAGGAAGCGAGGCCCGCATGAACGACCGAACCCGGGCGTTAAGGTCTTCCTTCGCCTTGTCGACCGGGTCGGCCCCGATCATCTTAACGAACGCCTCACGCTGAGCCGCGTTCTCCTTCTCGATCTCCTGCATCTGCTTCAGCTGATCGAAACGGCGAGACTTCTCGTCGATCTCCCTCGAGATCGCAACCCACTCCGCCTCGTCCTCAGCCTTCCATTCCCCGGTCGCCTCGAGGCTTGTGTGCAGCTCTCGCTGTTTGGCGACTAGCTTCCCCTTCTCGTCAAGAAGGGTCCGCATGAGCTCCTGTACGCTCATTTGCCTTCTCCTCTCTCGCAAGCCAGTCCTCCGCTTCCTTCAGCGAGGACTGGCTGACATGCAGCTCGTAACGGATGCGAGTGAGGCGGTCGTCCTCGGGGGTGGCCTTGGTGCCGGCCCCCTGAGACGATGCTTCGGCTCGATGCGCATTGAGATGCGATTCCGCGGCTGCGGAATTCTTCAGGTCGGGTACTCCACCCCGACCACCGTGGAGCGCGGCCAGTGCGGCGGCGACTCCGGCCGGGTCGGCATCCGCGCCCGGACTCGGGTGGTGGGGCAGCGCCCAATGGGCCGCCGTGTCTGGGTCGGAGTCGTTGTCCCGTTCAAATGCGATCTTACGGAATTCGGCCGCGGAGCTTGCGCTCTGCATGGCCGCAGCTCCGTCCCAGTGAAGCTCCTTCTCAGCGACCTCCTCCTCGGCAAGGAGCGTCGCCATCTGCGCCATGGAGTGCAGGCTGGCCGTCGCCCCCAGGTTCTTGGGGAACGTCACCGGCCCGCCCTCATACAGCTTGGCCGCATGGATGTACCGCTCGGTACGGTCCTCGTTGAAAGAATCATCGGTGACCTCGAACTGCACCGACATGGCCCGCAGTGCCCCTGCGGCCAGCGCAGCAATCACGTCCTGGTTGGCCGGCCCGTCGTGGAGCGTCCCCCGCCCGTACAATCCCCGCGTGTCTGGCTCGAGATCCGTCCACACGCCGATGGGAACATCGTGGCTTCCCATCCCATGGTTGAACAACATCTGGATCTGATCACGGTTTTCTTGGAGAGTCTTGTTCCACATGCCCGGCCGCATGAACAGGGTCCGCTTCTGCCGTCCCCATGACTCGTCAATGGGGTAGTTGAACGCCGACAGATACCCCTCCAGCGTCCGGCCTTCTACCACCTTGGCCTCGGCCATCTCTACACCCAGGCTGGCAAACTCACGGTTGCGCATTGTCTCCTCCTACTGGAACTGGAACTTGCCCGTTACCCGCCGGGGATGGGGTGGGGGGCGAACCGACCTCGGCTAGGTTGAGCGGCATCCAGAACTTGTCTCCCCGGGGCACGGGCTCCATATCCAAAAAGGCCCGCGCCTCATTCCGGCTCATGAGTCCGTTGTTCGAAGCCCTCACCAAGAGATCCATCTCAGTCGCCGAATCGGCCCGCACCAACCCGCGCTGGTTCAAACGGACGTATTGGCCTCGCGGAAGGAGCTGGCTCATCGCCTGCTCGAACCTCACGATCCACGGCAGCAGGGTGAACCGCACGAACCCGAGGGACTGAGCTTCGATGCCCGTCCCGAAGTTCGACGTATAGCCCTGAAGTCCCACCATATGCGGCGGGATGCCATACACCCGCGAGGCGATCTCTTCCACCTGGAACCGTCTCGTCTCAAGAAACTGTGCCTGCTCGTTCGTGATCGAGATTTGCTGCCACGTGGCCCCACCGCTCAGGATCCCCGGACGATGAACCTTGTCGCTCCCGCTGTGCTCGGCCTCCCACGTCTCTCGCATTAGCGAGATGTACTCCTTCGACTCGCCGGGACCTCGCTGCGAAGCCGGCAGCTGAATAACCCCGGACATCTGCTGGCCCCGACCGAAGAACTTGGCCCCGGTCTTCTCCGTCACCAATCCCAGCCCGATGGCCTGCCGCGCCTGCTCCAGCGGCGACATCCCCCGCGATCCGCCGGCCGTAGCAAGCGCTATGTGCAGCACGTCCCCCGTGAAATCGGCTGGCCCATATCGAGATAGCCTCTGGTTCGTCGGGCCCCACAAGAAGTACGTTCTGCCGCTTTCCGACTTCACTTGGATTGCACGGGGGTTCAGCACCCAGAGCTCCTGGGGGAAACCCATCGCATCCACCGACGTGATAGCGATGAATGCATTGCCATCCATAGCCAGGGACTCGAAGACCCGCTCCGCGAACTGGAACCACGTCTGCTCAGGATTCGGCACCTCGGCCCACGACGGTGGTCGTGCCACTGGCTCGCGAACCTCGCCCCGCTTCCGCACAATGTCCACGGGCAGCGCTGCCAGCGTCTCCGAGATGAGGCGGATACAACGCCACACCACCGTCAGACGAAGGGCCGTCTCCTGCGAAACGGCCATACCGGAATAGCTAGGATCTTCCGGGGAACCCCCCTCCCCCCAGACCTTCATCTTGTCGAGCGAGTGGCGTTCCTTCCCAATCGGGATACCGAACAGCCTCATAGGGCGATATAAGCCGGAGCCTCGGCCGGCACCTGCGTAGCTAGATTGACGGCTACCGCCATGGCGATCAGTCCTCTCGATTCAGGCGTCGGGATGAGGTGCCATCCGCGCTGCGTGTCCTTCGTCGCGCCGGACAAGACGTGTTGTCTCAGCGCCGGGTCGCCGTCGTGGACCAGCTTCCGCTCGTCGATGATCCGGCGAAGTGAGGATGTCGCCACAGTCAGGAGCTCGGTCGAGAGCGGCACTGATTCCATCCCGACTCCCTGCTCGGCCAGGATTTCCGCCGAGCGCGTAAACACTTTGTCAAAGGCCACCTGAGTCAGCACGTATCTATGAGCCAGCTCGACGACGTATCTCTCGACTTCCGCCAGCGGCGGCCCTTCTGGCCAGATCTTCGCGGCAACCGCCGCGCCCTCACCGTCGTGCCTGGGTGCGGCCAGCGCCACCGCGGCTCCATGTCCGTAGACCACTGCGGCGTAACAGGACTCTCCTTCGGCAAGTGTGCCGATGTCGGCGCGGCACGCCTCCCAGTCCGCCGCCGTCAGCCAGGGTTCCTCCCCATGAGTCCAGATTCCACAGTGAAACCGGGCCCACCGGCCGGGTGTCATGTCCGGCGCGTTCTTGATTTCCCACAAGGCCTTCCGCTTCTGGGGAAGCGGGTTCACCAGCCCCACCAGCTTCAGGTCATCGAGGTTGTCCCCATCCTCGAGACAGAGCTCATGGAAGACAAACCCCGGCCCAGTCGCGTGGTTGTACATCCCCACCCGCGTGAACGTCGGCAGTGCATGAGCCTTCTCCCGCAATTTCCCCAGTGGGGAGTCCATATTCCAGCCGGCGGTGGAGATGGTGATCATCTTCCCGCCTCGAGCAACTAGGCCGTCTGAGATGACGCCATACAACTCGGCCGTGCGATGCCGGTGAAGCTCGTCGATGATGGCCAGCGTGGGAAGCACGCCGTCCACCTTGTCCACATCCGAGGCCCGCACCTCGATCTTCCCGTTCTGATCCGGGTAGGTGATGGTCCGCTGCATGACCTTGAACCGGGCGGTCAGCTCGTCCGAGGAGCGCACGAACATCCGCGCCTGGTCGAGGATCTTCTGTGCCTGGTCTCGGGCGGCGGCCACGATGATCCCGTCCGCATTCTCGGTGTTCCAGAGGTGGTACAGCGCGAGCGCGGCCACGAGGGTCGTCTTGCCATTCTTCTTCGGGACAATGGCTACGGTTTGCCGCGTGCCCCCAAAGTAGTCGGCTAGCAGCGCCCGCTGAAACGAGAGTAGGCGGAACGGCGCTCCCGACTCGATCTTCAGTTTCTCGCAGAACTTCGCAAACCCCTGGAGCGATTCGGTCATTCTGCGTCCTTCTGACTAGAATTCTGGTCAAGCGCGCGCGATCTAGCCTGAGAGGTCTCTCGCGGAGTGT
>Ga0137373_10000668_pt1 | contig 34753 bp, 32 predicted proteins | sample SagtaG_5_FD_104912 | JGI IMG/M metagenome (GOLD analysis project Ga0137373, IMG submission 104912) | Vadose zone soil microbial communities from Sagehorn Ranch, Mendocino, California, USA - Sage1_R_80_16 metaG | ecosystem: Environmental > Terrestrial > Soil > Vadose zone | place: USA... | reverse complement strand
CGCCCTCTGCCAGATGCAGACGGCGTATCTCGGCCCAGTCCTCCACTTTCAGCACCCTCCAAGACTCAGAGGGGGTCAACTTTCGGAGTACCCCAGGGGGTCAGTTTTCAGGAGTCGGCGACACACCCAGCCGCCCGGGTTGGCGAACTCGCCAAGACTGGTATCGGTCGAGATCTGCCAAAGCCGAACAGTTCCCTCCCCGTGACGAGGAGATCCCCACCGGCGTCGAAGGCTATCGAGCGAACCCGGCCCGAGTGGGCCTCCCTTTCCCACAGCATCCGGCCGGATGGCAACTCCCATACACGCACCACACCACCGCCCGAGCTGGCGGCGACTCGCGTGCCAGCCTCGTTGACAGCGACGGCCCAGGTGCGTTGTTCGGTCTCGTTCAGCGCCAGGGACCATTCCTCGTCGCGCAGGGAGAGGACACGGATCGTTCCATCGCCACATGCTGCGGCGACGTAGTCGCCTCCGGACGCGAGTGACCATACCCTGCCGTTCCCGGCTGGCACGGTTCGGACGAGGCTGGCGGAGGCGGCATCCCTAATCTCGATCAGACCGTCGCCGCGGCCCAGGAGTGCCTGGTGGGCGCCGTCGGCAAACGCCGCCGACCACACCGTGTTGGCGCCGCTGGAGAGTACCCAGAGTTGGTCGCGTTCCGGGCCGCTCCATATACGTAGCGCCCCGTCCTCGCAACCAGCGACGATTTCGCCGCCTAGCGTCATCGCAAGTGTGCGGATCCAGTCGACGCCGGCTGGCATGTGCCGCTCGCCCACCAGTTCATCGGCGGCGTAGGCACGCACGGTCGCGTCTTCTCCGGCCGTCAGAACGAGATCGGCTTGAGCCGACAGCGATACACAACGGATCCGCGCCGGCTCCGCGTCGATCGTTCTGATCGGAGTGAGTCGATTGTCCCCGACGCTCCACAGTCGCGCGGTGCGGTCACCGGATCCGGAGGCGAGCACCGGCGCGCCGGACGCGAAGGCCACGGACCTGACCCAATCCCGATGTGCCGCCTTCTCATCAAGCAGCCGCCCTGTGCGCAGGTCGTACAGGCGGACGAATTCATCCTCGCCGGTGGCGGCGACAAGGGTGTCCGCGCATCCAATCGCCACGGACCATACCGGGACCTTTGGCGTGTCCATTGCCCGAAGCAAGCCCGGACGCTCTGTGTCCCATACACAGACCTGGCCGTCTTCAGCGCCGGAGACCAAGAGCCTGCCAGTGCGGGCGAATGCGAGGCCGCGAATGCGGCGGGTGTGCGCGGTCAGAACCCCGACTGGCTCGCCCGTGTGCCTGCGCCACAGCCGGATCATCCCGTCGTCGCCGCCCGAAGCGATGAGCTCGCCGTCGGCTGAAATTGCCGTGGCGAAGACCCGTCCCGTGTGCCCTCGGTAGCGCTGGACCTGTCGTCGGCCGGCGAGGTCCGCACCGAGGATCATGGAAGCCACGCCAGACACAGCCGCACCGACGAGCGTCAAACGGGTCCGTTGCCGATCGGCGAATGGCCGCAGTGTCGGGCGGGGAAGCCGATCTCGGGGTGGCACGGACAGCGCGAAGTCGGTGGCAAACGCTCCAATACCGAAGCCAAGGATGCCGGCCACCGCCCCCACGCCGAGATCCATGCGATCGAGGATGCCCGCAGGAGCGGCCGTACGGCCAGTCTCCCGTCGGCGCCGGTGGTCCTTGGACTCACACACCCCCTCAGGACCCGCGACGGCGCGCCCCCAGCACGGCCCGGTCCGCCCGTGCCAGATCGCAGTCTCCGTCGATAGAGCGGATTGCGAGAGCCGTACCCGGGACGAGGATCGGTCTTGGCTCTGGGACAATCGTCAGATGAATAGCACTCCGGCGGGCCTTGTGGTTTGGGACGTGGACGGAACACTGATCCCTGCCGACCTTCGTTGGCTACGAAGGGCAGTCGCTCGTACCTACCAAATTCAGGAAGATGCGGTCGTCTTTCCCCCTAAGCGGGTACACGGCTATACGGACGAGTCCATCGTCGTCGATACGGCAGTCTGCTCGGGCGTCGGGCCGGAGTTAGCCGAGGCCGGGATTCCACGATTTCACGACGTGCTGGCGCAAGTCATGACCGAGGGTCGTCTCGAACTCGCACGAGAGCAGCCTGCATATCCAGGCGCCGCTGACACGATCCTGGCCTTGCATCGGCACGGCTTCATACAGACTGTACTGACCGGAAACCTTCGGGCGGCGGCCCAGGTCAAGCTGAGTGTCGCCGAGCTTGATGGCTTTGTTGATCTCAACATTGGCGGATTTGGTTCAGACGCCAGGGATCGGTTTGAACTGCCGGCGGTCATCGCGCAGCGGTTCGCGATGCGTTACGGCCAGCCTCTTGATCCAAGTCGGACGGTATTGATCGGTGACGCCCCAAACGACATTGCAACCGCTCGCCACGCGGGATTTCATGTGGTCGCCGTCGCGCAACGCATTAGCCACGATGAACTGGCTCAGCACAAGCCCGACGCCATTCTTGATGGTCTAACACCGGATCTCGTGGTTGCCACGGTTAGGTCTCTGGTTGAGTAATCATCGGGTTTAGGCATCCGGTGAAGGTTACCTTTGCTTTAGCCGCTCATCCAATTCACGAAGCTCGCGCTCGTCCCTCCAGGGGGCAAGCCGTTCCCGGGCCCGCCGGGCTCGTTCAACGCCCCTTCGATTGCCCATGTCGATCAGCCGGACGTACGTATCGCCCAGCAGCTTGCAGCCCTCGGGAAGGCCGCCGTGCTCAGCGTACGCACTTGCCAAGTCCACCCGAGCCGCCAACAGCACATTGACGTTGCCCTGATCTTTCTCCAAGAGATGTACGGCTTGGTTCAGGGTCTCGACCGCCTTCTCGCCGTCACCGAGAAATAGCCAGCACGTACCCTCGTACACGAGTAGTCGCGATGGGCTCCAATCGCTGAACAGCCCCGTCCGGTCGGTGTCACCAATCTCCTCAACTGCTGTTCGTGCACGGTCGAGTGATTCCTGGCACTCCCTGTGCAGTTTCAGCACCGCGTACGCTTGGGCTTGCTCGGCGGCGATTCGAGCGCGAGCGGCCGGAGACAGGAAGCGATCAACAGCGGCGGCTTCCTCCAACATTCGCAGTCCTAGCAGAACGTCTCCTTCAGCGCCAATGAGCGTCGCGGCCTCCGAATGCAGATTGCTTTCGAAAATCCGCGCAGTGGCTCCCAGGATCGGATTGTTCAGCTTGTCAGCCAACTGTCGCGCAAATGCGCAGTTAGCGAGCGCCATGGAGCGATTACCCATGGCGCTCCACAACCGACTTGCGACGATCGAAGTCTCGCCGAGGAGGGCGCCAATGTCACCGCGAACGGGGTCCGATGCTGCCTTTCGGAAGAGCATTACCATCGAGTCTCGATGTGCCTCCACGAGACTGAGCAAGGCGTCGGGCGCGACTGCTTGACGTTGGCTGGCCAAAAGCCTCGTTACCGTTGCGAAGCTACTCTGTTCAGTGGATCGGCTGTCAACAGCTCTCGCAGATGGAATCAGCAGGTCCGCGACATCAGGAAGCCGGCCAGTTATCGGAGTGACAGAAGCATTCAGGTATTCAGGAAGCGCGAGTGCAGGTATCGCCGTCGCCAGCGTCTCCAGAAATGCACGTCGCGTGATTACGTACGCGATGACCCCGTTTGCCGTCTGAACGGGGACGCTGACAAACTCTTCGTCCGAAAGGTCGATGCTCGCTGCAACGGGTGGCCGTCTCACGTTGCCGCCCGCAACATCACTCGGCGCCGCCGTAGTCAATCCAGGGTCCGAAGACCATTTCTCGACCGCAACCGCCGACTCCGAATGCAGCCCACGGATGACGTGGAAGCCGAGTTCGGCGTCGGTGGCGGCCTTGAGGACGTGGCGGAAGGCTTCGCGTCGCAGGTCGTTGGGCCAGCGATGATCGCCGCGTTCGAGTTTGCCGATGTGGTTGGCGTCGAGGGTCGCCTCACTCTCGTCCTTGGGGGCCAGGTAGGCGTTGATCGCGTCGGCCAGCTCCTGCCGCGACATCGTCCGCCCGGACCCCGAGGGCGACGGCATGCGAAGCCGGGCCTCCCGCAGCAGGTGGTTCGGCTTGCGATGCCCGCGCATGGCGCTGAACCTCCCCGACCCGATACCCGTTCCGGCGGAACGACCTGACCCCCGGGGCCACCATGGGTGGACTGTCCATGGGGTGGCAGACAGCGCCAGGATGACAGCGTAGCCAGACAATCACAAGACGGCCCTGCTCGGCCTGGTCGAGCGGTATGGCGGAGACCAGCGCGCATTGCAGGTCCAGCCTGGTTGGCCGCCGCCTGGGTACCCGCGCAGGCTACTCGACGCTGATGTCGAACTCGCCGTCGCGGAGGCCGCCGGTGAAGGCTTCCCACTCGGCAGCGGTGAAGGTGAGGACGGGGCCGGTGGGGTTCTTGGAGTCCCGCATACCTACTGCACCGTCGGCGGCGAAGGCGATCTCCACGCAGTTGTCCCCCGCGTCGCTGCGGCGGGACTTGCGCCAGTTGGTGAACTTGCTGGGCTCCATCACGGTTGTTTCCCTGTTCCGTTCGGCATTTCCTGCGCCGCGGCGGCGAGGAAGTCAAGGCTGTCTTCGGGGCTAAGCGCGGCCTCTTGGAGGCGTTCGTACAAGGTCAGGTAGCGGCCCACGTCGACGGGGTCGGTGAGGACGAGATCCGAGGTCACCGTGTCGACCGCGACGACGACCGGATCGCCCGGGTCAGGGTAACGATAAGTGAAGAAGGCCGATCGTGGCACGGCGTGGCCGAAGATGGGCGCGGCGAGGGGCAGCACCCTGATGGTGACCTTCTTGCGGTTCTTGCCCACGTCCACGAGATGGCGAAGCTGCTCGGCAACGATGGGTGGGGGCGCGGCGTAGCGGCGGACGGCGAGTTCGTCGATGATCACTTCGTAGCTGGGGCCGCCGGGTCGCTCCAGCAGGCGTTGGCGTGCGGCCCGTGCCTCCAGAGCACGAGCGGGGTCGAAGTGCTCGGTGTATGCGGCGCGGTTCGCCCGTGCTCTGGCCTCGGTGAAAGCGGGTATCTGCAGCAGGCCCGGCAGGAAGGTCATCTGATATTCGCTGATGCCGCGGGCACCGGCTTCGAGGTTGGCGTACAGCGCCTGGCGGGGTCCCATCTCGTCAGCGAATTTCTCCCACCAGCCGCGCTCCTGCGCCTCGCGGGCGATGGTCATGATCTGTTCCCATCGCTTTTCCCCGACATTGAGGACGTCGAGGATTCGCATGATCTCGTCAAGGTCGGGTCGGACGTGGCCGTTCTCGACCCGGCTGAGGCGTTGCCGTGCCACACCGATTGCTTTGGCGAGCTTGTCTGCGGAGTAGTCGTGTTCCTCGCGTAGCCGGACTAGCTCCGTTGCTAGCCGGCGGCGGCGCACGTAGGGACTGATCACCGGGTGCACCTCGGGCTTGAAGGTGGACGAGACAGCGCCGCGATCCGCGCTCGTGGACCGTCGGTGTGGGCGAGCGTAACCCTTCGAACATGTCGCCGGGTACCGGCCGAAACCCGTGTACGGAAGGGAATACCTGCTCACAGGCTTGTCTCCCGCTAAGTCTCCCCGTTTCTCTCCCCGCTAGTCGCCCCGTTAGTCGGCGTTCCCGATGGTTGGACTGTCCGTGATCGTGGATGTACGACACGCGACGCGTCAATGGGTGAGCTACGTGGGAGCCGATGCTCGCGTATCCACGCGGTGGTGTGCCGGACCGATGCGCAACGTAGCTGTCCGAGGGAGGCGAGATGGCGACCGGCGGCGGCTGGAACGAGGCCACGACGGCGGGTCGGCGCGCCTCGACACGGTTTGAACCGTCCGGCGGCACCCTCGTCGAACATGCGCGGGCATGCGCGGAGCGGGTCCTGGCCTGCCTTCGCCGGGCTCGACCGTAGGCGGCGGTCCATGGAAGCGCTGATCTCCAGCCTGCCCGGGTCGGTCACGCACCATCTCGCCGTAGAGGTGTACCTGCGTCATTGCGACGCCGGGGCGGGTGCGTGTGCGGGGTGCGGGGGCCGGGTGCCGTGTCCGGCGCGTCGGAACGCGGCGCCGGTGATCGAGGCTGCCGGTGAGGATCCCCGCTGGTATGACGCGCAGGCGATGGCGGACCGGCCCGGCGCCGCTGCGGCGCTGCAAGTGGCCGAGGGGTATCGGCCCGATCAGCCGGCGAAAGACGGGAGTGTGCGGGCCGTGGCTGGCGGTGTCGAGGGCTATGCCGTCGGTGGGCGGGGCCGCCGGGCGGACGTGCCGTACACCGAGTACGAGCGGTGACCGTCATGAGGGTTGCCGTTGATCATCTCCGCAAGGGCTCCCCGGTGGTGCGTGGCATCTGGTCCGCGCCAACGGGTGAACGGGCGGACGCGTCGCGGGCCGGGCGGAGCCAGCTCCCGCCTGTCCAGGCTCGCGGCGCGTCCCCCACCGCAAGGAGGACAGCATGGGCTACCTGATGGCGATCGTTGCGGCGATGCTGCTCGCCTACCTGGCAGGGCTGCTGTCATTCAAGGTCAAGAGCAGGTGGTGCGCCGCCTGCGGGACCGTCAAGAGCTGCCCGAGGTGCGCCGCCTGGGCCAGTCCGGTTGGCCCGCAAGGACTCCCCGACACCGGCACGACGGTGGACCATCCGGCGACCGAGCGCAGACAGCGGCAGGCCGTATCCCGAGGTGCGCCACCGGCATCCGGGTTCTGACGCGCAACCGATGAGTGGAAGGCGGACGTGAGCGTGCCTGGACGGTACGACGACATTGGGCGGAACGAGGTTCTGTGGATCACCCCCGAGCTGTGCCGCCTGCCGGAGTTGCCCGGCGGGTTCGCCCTGCGGGTGGACGACTTCCTGGGGTGGGACACCACCGGCGGCCAGCAACCGCGGCGGGTGTGGGTGCGTGGCCCGGTGCTGCTGGACGCCGACGGCACGGCGCTGCGGACCCTGACGCTGTGCGTACCGGTCGACCAGCCCCGGGCGGTACTCGCCGACCGGGCAACGGCCCCCGAGGCGCCGCCGCAACCCGGGCCGGTCGAGCCGGCGCGTGCGGTGGGCGTGGCCTCCATCGGTGGTGGCGCGCACCGCGCCGACGAGCGGGACGTGGTCGAGCACGCGGGCCGGCTGTACCGGCGCGTCGAGGTTGCGCGCCGATGACCAACGCTGCGGCCGACCAGGAAACGGCCCGCCTGGCGCTGGTCGAGGAACTGGCCGGCGTGCTGGCCTTCAACGCGGCGCTGCGAGACCGGTTCGCCCACCGCGCGGTGCGGCTGCGCGAGCTGCTGCGCAGTGGGCACCTCACGCAGGTCGAGTACGCCGGCGAGATGACCCGCATGATCAGGACGCTGCGGCTGGTCAACGACGACCTCGCCGCCCGGTTCGACGCCTTCCCACCGCTCGGCTCGGCAGGCCCGGCAAGCTCCGGCGCGCATACCGAGGGCGCGCCGGTGACCGACACCCCCACGGAGTAGGAGATCGACGGTGCGCGTGACCACACTTCCCCCTGTTCTGCTGGCACACCGGCCCGTGGAGCTGGCCGCGTGAACTCCGACCGGCACACCCCGCGCGGCATCGACACCACCGTGGCGCACTCGGCGCGGGTCTACGACTGGTGGCTGGGCGGCAAGGACAACTTCGCGGCCGACCGCGAACTGGGCCAGAAGATCGTGGACCTGGTGCCGATGACCCCGGCCAGCGCCCGCGCCAACCGGGCATTCCTGCATAGAGCAGCGGGCATGGTGGCCGCCACTGGTGTCCACCAGTTCCTGGACCTGGGGCCCGGGCTGCCCACGGTGGAGAACACGCACAGCGTGGTACAGCGGATCGACCCCGACAACCGGACGGTCTACATCGACTACGACCCGCTCGTGATCGCGCACGCCCAAGCCCTGCTGGCAGGGTACGGCCCGACCACCGTCGTGCAGGCCGACATCCGCGACCCGCAGGCGATCCTGACCCATCCCGAGGTGACCGAGGTCATCGACTTCACCCGGCCGGTGTGCGTGCTGGCCGTGGCGGTGCTGCATTTCTTCACCGACGAGGAAGACCCGTACGAGGTCGTGGCCCGGCTACGGGAGGCAATGGCGCCGGGCAGCTACCTGGTGTTGTCCCACATCACCGGGGACGGCGCCAGCCAGGCCAAGGCCGACGAGGTCATCGCGATCACGCGGAAGGGGATGGCCGACCCGCCAACGCTACGGACGCACGGCGAGGTGCTGCGCTTCTTCGACGGCTTCGAGTTGCTCGACCCCGGCGTGGTGCCGGTACGCCTGTGGCGGCCCGAGGGCGACGACCCGCAACAGCCGCAGTGGCGCAAGCCCGGCGACGAGGACGAAACGTTCTGGATGTACGCGGGGGTCGGGCGCACACCCGACGGAGCTGACCAGTGGCCAAAGGCGGGCAAAAAAACGGCCGGTGGCCGACCTGTGCGTTCCGGTCGACCAGCCGCACGGCGGTAGGTCGGCTCGCGCCGCAGCTACCCACGCCCAACCACAACCAGGCGCCCACGCTTCGCAGCGTCGTTCGCAATGGCGGTGCCGACGCCCGCCACTACATCAGTCGGAGGAGCCGTGACCACGTTTGTGCCGTTGCTGACGAAGGACCAGATCGAGGCGTTGCCGGTGCGGGCGCGCGAGGTGGTGGAGTACCGCAAGTCCGGCCTGTCGCTCAACCATGTGCAGGGCTGCCCGCTGGACTGCGCCTACTGCATCCGCCACACCTACGGCGTGTGGGACATGCGCCAGCCCCGCGCCGTGACCGACGACGCGTCGGCGGTGCGGGCGCTGGTCGAGCATCCGTATTTCCAACCGGACGTGACCCCGATCCAGGTCTTCAACCGGGCCACCGATCCGATGCTGCCCCGGGTGAAAAACCACGTGTTCGCGGTGCTGACCGACCTGGACGCCCGGGGCCTGCGTAACCACGTGCTGCTCATTACCCGCTACCGGATGACCGCGCAGGACTGCCAGCGGCTCAACGAACTGGTCAACGTGAAGCTGACGCTGCTGTTCACCTACTCGGGCATCGACGACACCCGCATCGGCGAGGGCGTACGCGCGCTCGCGCTGGCCGGCCGCTGGACAGACGCGGCACAGCACGCACGGACCCACAACGGCATCGGCGTTCACCTCATGGAGGGTCGCCAGGCCGCCATCATCGCGCACTGCGTCCAAGGCGACCTCCCGAGGGGCCGGGCGCTGCTCGCCCAGAGCACCCCGACCCAACCATGGGAACAGGAGATCGCCGCCTGCTTGCACATGATGTGCACGGAACCAACCGACCCGCTCATGGCACACCACCTCACCACAGCCATCACACGGTTCACCGCGCGAACCCCAACGGCGGGCTATGCGTCCTACCGCGCACGACTCGGGCTCACCATCGCCACCCTGGCCAGCGCCACTCATCCCGAACTGGCAAAGGAGCTGCTCGGCCGAACCGCCGAGGAAGCGATCGACTCCGCAGACGGGTACGCCGCACGTGACGTACTTGGGTTCCGCGAGCCCATCGACGGCATCACCGAACGCCAACGCGGACGCCTCAGCCGCCTCGCGGCGCAATCAGGTCTTGGCGTCGGCACGCTACCCGAGCCGACCCTGCAACGATTGACCGCCGAAGCCCACGCCGCTGTGGCGGTACTCGACTCGGCACTATGCTCGTCAGGCTGACGACCACCCGATCGCGCCCGCCGCGCACGCCGACGAGCGCGAGCAGGTCGCCGAACGCGGCCCGCTACGATCCATGATGTGCCCCCTTGGCAGCGTGCCGACGTGCGCAGCGCGGTTGTCCTGCGACACCGGGGCGGCTCACCTTGCGGGTCGCGCAGATCGACCGCGCGAACCCGGTTCACTACCACGGTGACATCTTCTTTCCGGGTAGCGGGTGGTCCAGCCAAGCGTGACGGGTGCAGAGATCGCCGCCGGGAGGTCGTCCGCGGCCGTTAGCTGCGCCCATCCTGATACGAGGCGGCTCAGGCAGTCGCCACCGCGTAGCCGGCATCGCCGTCGTCGGGCAGGGCTATCGCGCCCGCCTACTCGGCGAGCATAGGCAGCGGCCCGGTCAGCGATGGCAACCACATCCGTGCCCGGCGGGGGCGTTCGGCCGCCCCCACCGCCCCGCACGGCGACGTTCACCAAACGGCAGCGCAACCGGCCCCGTCCGTGACCCAGCCCGTACCAGACGCCATGATCAGCCTCGATGGTGAGCGTCGCCGTCAGCCACTCGCCGACACCCACGAGCACAGCTCTCCGTTGCCTGGCGCGTGCCGTCAGACGACAAGCATGTCCGACGGCCGCTGTAGCAGGCATAGCCACAACGACGATGTCGATGCCATCGAGTAACGCGGCAACGACCTGCGGCCACTCCGGGCCAGGATCGGGGACCAACGCCAGTCGTTCCAGGACCACGCCAAACTCGGCGGCGGCGACCAGGCCCAGGTCTGACCTGCCCACCACGGCACACCAGCACCCAGCCCGGGTCGCGGCAGCCAGCATAGCCAACAGCAGTGAGGTCGACCCCTGAACCGCCACGGTCGAACCACGCCGCAAACCTCGCCCAGGTAGCAGATCGCCCAGCGGCGACGGCATCTCAATGATCCGGTCAAGGCCCGTCCGGACCACCGTCGCCGACGCTCGGTCGACTAGATCCACCAGCCGATCGGGACGCCGCAACCGGCCCCGGTCGAGCAGGCCAAACACCTGGTCGGCGGTTTCCGCACCCCCAACCTCTCCCCGCAACCCGAGCAGCCGCGACCGAAGCGCGGACTCGCCGCGCCCGGCGCCGACCGGCTCGCCGCCCGCCACAAGAGCTGATAGCACCCTCCCGCGCCCCCTCCCATGCTGCCGACGTTCTACAGGTCGGCGCGGCGAGGGGAAGATCGCGCACCATGCTGTCGCCTCGTACTAGTGTACGAGAGCGGGTGATGGCCGTCATGGTGACGGCAGCCGCCGCGAGGTGCTCGCAAAGGCGAGCGCCGTCGGACAATCGTGGACCGCCGAGGCCGCTCACGGTGCGGTGGCCAACAAACAGGGTCAGGGCACAGCGAAGCATGGAGGTAGCAGTGGAGGATCAGCGCCGAGCCGCGGAACTGAACTGGATCTTCCGACCAGCGGCGACACGACCCCAGTCGATCCAGACGTTGGCCGGCAACCCGGTACACGCGACTGGACCGACCGGCTCCGACGGCGAAGCAGACGTCGTGCTCCGGGACGGCACCCGGCTACGCGCCAAACCAGCAGAAATCGTCGCGGAGTAGGCCGTCCGCGCGACGCCCGGCACGGATGGCACACGTCGGCGTAAGGTTCGACCGCGGTCGCCGATTCGGAGCTGGCCGCTGCGGTGCAGGATCGCGCCAACTGGCAGCAGGTCGGCGACCCGATCCTGGTGGCCCGGCGGGTTGCCGAGGCAGTCGCGTCATATGCTGGCGTCTTTCCGATTCGCGGACGGCGAAGGTCGTCAGGGCATCGACGGCGCCAGTGCCTGGGGAGGGACGTCCACGAGTCGCGCGACTATCCGGAGTTGGCGGAACGGAGGGTGGCGACGAGACAGCCGACCCACCAGCGAGAGGGTTATGAGGACGATGCGCTGCACGCCGCCGTCGACCCGGCCGCTTCGGGAACTCGACTTCTTTCGTCCGACGAGACGCAGTGCCTTGGTCGGACGGTTTGAAGTTGGCTCGGTTCCTCATCTGCCGGATTGGCGGCAGAAAGGCCACCTAAAGGAGGGGGCCATCACTGAGCTAGCGTTTCGCGCCGAATACGACGAGGCCCGCATCAACATCACAGAGAAGAACCGTTTCGGTCGAGAGATGATTGTGCTGGGTTCGGTGTGGGTGTGGATCGTTTACTCGGACGGCGCCGCTCAGTGGGCCCCGATACTGGATCTACGCGGGCCGCTCCGGGCCGCCGTCGCCTACGCGGGTGGCTGCCCGCTACGGCTTAGGCACTTGCGCGAGCCTCCTTGATCACACAAACCAACGCGGCTATGATCCGGACGTCCCGACTGCCATGAACGTCTATTGACCAAGGGGGAGCACCAATGTAACCGGGTCACCTAGGCGGCATCGAAGACCTTGGTCCATGCTATTTAAGGAATCCGAAAACGCGTGTCAACGCAATTTCCGAAGGGCGCGGAGCCCGCCCGCGACAAACCAACTAGCGCCGCAGAGCACGGAGAGCGAAATGTTCGTGTTTGGCCGGCGTCGGTTAGTGCTGTGGCGCGTTGGTGCCGAGCGGCCAAGGTGAAAGCGATTCCGCAGGGAGAAGTGGCTGGCGCCAACGAGCGCGAACGGGTGCAACTCGCGGCGCTGGGCGGCGTGGCGGCAGCCCTCGCGCGGCGGTCGAACAATGCGGTCGACTTCCGTCCATTCCCGAAGGATGTTCGCGACTGGCTCGAATGTGCAAAGACCCCGCCCGATGAATTGGTTGAGGCGCTTTACGCCGAACTTAAGAGCGATGTAGACCCGCTGGCCCTAGTCTATGAGCGAATTGTCTCCGGTCCCAGAAGACGACGCCTTGGAACGTTCTTTACGCCAAGGCCCGTACTTGACTATATGAAACCTTTGGTTAAGGGCCTGCCAGAGCGACCGCGCGTTATTGCCGATCCCGGCGCAGGGGTTGGTGCTTTCACCGTTGCTTCTCGCAAATGGTGGCCGGACGCAGAAGTACATGCTGTGGACGTGAACCTTGTGACCCTTGGTCTTTTGGCGACGCGTCCAGACACGGTGGGTTCAAACAGGAGTAAGTCGGCAAGAGGTCGACTGTGCGTCCGGCACGAGGACTTCCTTGAGTGGCTGATGACCACGTGGCCCAGGCTGGCTGGGCCTCGCTTGGTTCTCGGCAATCCGCCGTATACCCGACATCAGGCCATGAGCGCGGCAGAAAAGATCGCCGCTCAAGCCGCGGCTGGAGCGCTTTCGCCAGGCGCCAGATCGGGACTCTCGACCTATTTCTTGGCAGCCTCACTGGCCTCGCTAGAGGCGTCAGACTCTTTGTGCCTGTTGTTGCCAGCGAACTGGCTCGAAGCTGATTATGCGCGTTCGGTACGGCAGCATATTTGGAAGTCGGTCAAGCGTCGTGTTGATCTTCACCTTTTTCCTAATGAGCTAAACGTTTTCCCTGGCGCGCAGGTAGCCGCGATGGTTCTGGTTGTCGGACCTGAACGCAGCCGAAGACGGCGCTTACGACTCGTCCGGGTGGCTGGCGACCTCGAACATGGCTTCGTTGGGACCACAACCGCGGAGATCGATCGAGTTGGCACGACGCCCGTGAGCTTTACGCCAGAAAAGCTCTTCGCAGCCCGGCAAACTGGCGCGCCCACTGCCACTAGATCAACTGTGCCACTTGGCGAGGTCGCTGTGGTGAGGCGCGGCGTAGCTACCGGCTCCAACGCATTCTTTCTTCGTACGAGAGCCGAGGCCGATGCTCTCCCTGTTGGCTCGTGTGTGCCGGCAATATCGCGGCTTAGGACACTCGAAGGCGATTTGCTTGACAAGGATGCCCATGACAAGCTTGGAATCAACGGCGCACGGTGCTGGCTCCTTAATCTCGATGAACGCAAGGCCAAGAAAGTCAAGGTCCAAAGGTTAATAGAGGCGGGGGAAGCGGCCGAGGTTCATCTTCGCTATCTTTGCAAGACGAGAACCCCCTGGTATGCGGTCGAGCGGATTCCCGCGCCGGACATCTTGATCGGCCCGATGGGAAAAGAGTCCTTCCGCGTGGTGATTAACGAGATCGGCGCCATACCGACCAATACACTTTACGGACTGCGGCTTCGGCACGGCAACAAATCATCAGCGCCGGCCGCTATTCGAGCGTTTGCACGTTGGTTGGCACAACCAGAGGGGCAGGAAGCGCTTCGGATTGGCGCCCGAAAACACCACGGCGACGGGCTTGTAAAGCTTGAACCGGGCGCTCTAGCACAGGTGCGAGTGCCGGTGCACATAGCCACCGCAATCGTCGGTGACACGTTCCGTAGAACCGCCGGGTGGCCGTCTAATTGACGGCCTCTGGTCGGCCAGCCGGCGGACGAAAGCGGACATGCGCAACGATTAAATGGGGCACACATCGATTTCAGGGCCACTATCCTCGACAGCTATGAGAGCTTGGCGCCTTGCATCTTGTCGATGTCCGCCAAGAGCAGGAGGGTAGCGCGCGCGGCTTGCGCCGTCGCTCGGCGTTGTTGTTCCGCGGTCATCGCGCTGGGTGGTTCGGTTTCCTCGCGTTCATCCTTCTTGCTCAACCTCTGTTCCAAGGCCCAGGTGTTAGCCACGGCGCTGCCGACGGCCACCAGGTATCTGTTGCGTCGGGTATCCCACTGGATGTCACTCAGGTGCGGCCTCACGCGATCTCTATAGGCGGCGTAATCCCGGAACTGCTCGTTGAGATGGATCGTCGGTATCTTCTCCTTGACATTCCGGAGGTGGCCGTACAGCCTTGGGTTCTGCTTTGCTAGGACTTGCGGGTCGAGTAGAATAACTTCGCCGGCCGTGTCGGCAGTCCAGTCTATTTGCTTTTCCGTCGACGACCACATGAAGGCGAGGCTGCCCCGATCTCGGGTTTTCGGTTGCGTCTTGCCAGTAGGTTTAAGCTCTCGGACGACCTCGACCTTGGTCGTCCAGGCGAGGCTGCCGGGTTCGCCGGTGTCCCGTTGCCATTTACAGATAAGGTCGACTGGGTACCGGCCGGGTGCGAGATCTCCGTCAGCGGTGACTCCGGCAAGCATGCGGCCCTTGCGAAGGTCGCCTCGGGTGGTGAGATGAAGGCCAACTCCGTGGGCGTCGAAGGTCATCGTTCCCTTCTCCGGCACGAAGCCGTCGTGAGCGTTGAGCGTGAGCCGCAAGTTTGCGGTGCCGCCCGCAATCACAACGATGGACTCGGGTCCTTCCATAGTTGTGGGTTCGGGGTAAAGATCCATTGCCGGACCGGGCGTCGGCTTGGTCGGCGTGGTGGGCTTGGTCGGCTCCTGGCTGATCCCGGGCGCCTTGAAGCTGATCGCCCGATTTAGCTGCTGGAGGATGTTCTCGGTGAGTCCGCTGTCCGCGGACTTGAGCGCCGCGCTTTGTAGGTCTCGCTCCGCGTCCTCCAGATCGTGATCGTCGCGAAGAGTCGCCGCTACCTGGTCCTCCAAGGCTTTGCCCTCGGGCGTGTGGCGCAACTGGACCCGGTCCGTACTGAACAGACGAGTCCGCCTGCGGATGTCAAGGCTGTCGCAATCGACTTCGACAAAGAGCCGTTGCGCGACCCTGCGGAGGCCCGGCACAAGTGTGTGTAGGCGGGTGGTGTCCCACGAATGATGGGTTTGGCCATTACTGGTGAAGATCACGGCGTGGCCATGCGCGACGTACTGGCGTCGTTCGTCATGTCCTTTGAAGTACCACCAGCGAAGGCGGACTTCCCCCAGACCAGGAACATCGATCGTGGTCCACCGACTCGCGGCGCAGATCTTGAGGTTTGGTCCTACCTTGAGGTTTTCGAGTCGGCGCGCAAGCCCACCGAGGGTGTCCGGCCGCCTACGCCGGTCCTCCGGTCGCTTGTTGTACCTGGCGCTACGAGCGTCCTGAAGCCCGTAGGGCAACGTGGGCTTGAACAGAATCGATTCGGCCAGAAAGTAGATCGACTCCTCCTGCTTCCAAGTCTGCGTGCCGAGCTTCGGATTTGCTCTGTAGTTGATGTGGGCGACATAGGTACCGGGTTCGAAGCGAACCTCTTCCGCAGGAACGCTGAATACCTCAGGGCCTCTGGTTCCAGAGAAGCCGGCCAAATATCGAAAGGGGTCAACCTTGGCGTCGGGGGCGTCGCCAAGGGTAATCATCGCCACGGACACACGATCGTCTTCGCCCGGCGCCAGCAGATCGGGCTGCTTACGGCTGACGATGATCGTCGCATCGCTGTGCTGGCAGGCCGTAGTACCACCTTTGCCAAAGACCCCATGCAGATACAGGTTTCGGATCTTGTTGCTCTTGTTCAAGGTCAGAATCGTCTGCGGCATCTCGTTAGGGGTAAGACCAATGCCACGGTCCCTGAACGCGATCGTGGGTGTTCGGGCGCTGTCGTCACTGTCGAGAAGACGAACCACGGCGTCGCCGGCAATCATCGCTCGTGCTCGGTCCGCAAACAGCTCGGCCGCCGCTTCCGCCGGGCTGCGCCAAGGGCACTCAGGTTGAGCCCGCCGTGCAACCGCCATTTCGATCAACGCGTCGAACATGTTGACCGTACGTTCGCACAGCAGCACCCCTGCGTCCGCAGCGCTGGCGACGGAGGACCAGTTGCCGCGGTTGTTGTCTAGCTCCCAGTCGCGAGCGCTAGGAAGGGCGGCTCGGAGGGCTTGTTCGAGGCGTTCGGCATCTGCCGCGGTACGCGCGTTCAGCGCAAGCTCAACGACTGAGAGCGGCCGGGTCACCGGATACCTCCTTGAGAGTGGATGGGGCCGGAAGACCGGCGGCGAGCGTAGTCGTTAATGATCTGTTCGCCAAAACCAGTGAGCTGGTATCGACCGTCGCGAAGCTCAGCGTGGACGAGGCCCCATTCGCGTGAGCGCGAAACGTATCCCATGCAGTTGGTGTCTGCGGTGCTTCCTGTCCACTGCGGAAAGGCAGCGATCAAGTCTGTGCGGCTGGGCTTGTCGCCGATGACCCTCAGCACGGCTAGCCACGCCTCGTACTCCTGTGTATTGACGGATGCGATGTGGTTGAGCCAGTGCAGAGCCGCGGCTGGAGGCTGCGGAAGCGCAAGTCCCAGGCCGCTCTCGGCGAGTGTGCTGATCAAGGAAAGGGCCTCCGGAGTCGGTGCGACGGCGGGTCGGGTTGCGTGTGGGTTGTCGGCTGCCACGAGGCCGAGCAGAAAGGCGGGACCGGCTGCGCCCTCACGTGTCGGCACGCCAAGCGCTGTACTTATGAAGCGGTCCTCGCTGATGCGGGCCTTGTCGCCGCCCCTGGGAAAGCCAATAGCGACCTTCACTGGTCCGGCACGAATCGCGTCCAACGTCCGCAGCTCGTCGGCAACCGCTTGCGCGGACAGTCTTAGCCCCGAGGTGAAGGTTGCCCACGGGACGGGCGCGCCGTTGTCGCAGACCGCCTTGATGAGGTGAGCGGCAATCCAGAGGGTGGGCATGTCGCGGTTGTGCAGACCAAAGTTGATGCCGGACGGACGACCCATCGGCAGCGTCAGACCTCGGCTTCGAACAGCCGGAATTGCCGTCAGCGACAAGAAATCCTCGATTGTGATCTTAGGCTCGTCCTGAAGATGTTCATTGGACAGCTTCGCTGCGATCACCGGCGACGAATCGTTGCCAGGGCTCGACGCCGACACGGGCGGCACCGGGTCAACCGACCAGTTGCGGATCTCCGACGGCTCCGTTGGCCGTTCGGTTGACTTTGGCTTGCGCGGGCTACCTGCGGCGGCATCCTCGTTGAGCCGGTCCCAGATGGCCTCGCTGACGAACTCGTTGCGATCACTATATGCGCCGTGACTAGCCAGTATAGCCTCATCCATAGCCCGTACAAGCGGAATGGGGAGGCGTAGCTTTACCAGGCGTAGTGGATCCTCTTCAGGGGGTGCGCCGGCCATGTACCCACTACAGCAGCTCTATACGGAGATGTCAACGACTCTACAGACACTATATCGCCCTGAGGGTGAGGTGGGCCACCCACGTCCCCCAGGGTGACCGAACCCCCTTGGCCCACCGGGCTTCGCGGCAACCGCCGTCCATCGCAGTCGAGACGACGGACGACCTCGTCGGCGGCTGTGGCCGCGCCATCAGCCTTCGGTTGATCAGTTTGTACTCGTCCGCGACGCGCGCATCGCGGCTGGATGAGTAGGTTGGCTGCTGTCCGCCGTGTCCGGAGACTGCGGCGGCGATCACGTCGTGAGGAGCGCTGATAGCGGTGGTTGGCCCAGTGTGTGGAGTGCCTGGTCGAGCCAGCGCGGCTCGCGGTCGTACCACAGGCCGGGCTCCAGGCCGGTGCCTGCGGGCAGGAGGACATGTGGGTGCTGGGTGGGCAGGACGAACGTCAGGCGTTGCCGGTATCCGGGCAGTGGTCGGCGCATGGCGACCGGGCCGTGGGCGAGCCGTTCACGCGGCGGGGACGCCGGGGGATCGGTGCGGGGCCAGGCAGTTTGGGCGACGGCCGGTGTCACAGCCGGATGGTCGGCTCCGGTGAGGATGACGCCACGGACGTGGGGTGCGTTCGCGAGGGCGATGCTGATGTTGTGGTCGAGCTGGGCTAGCCGGTCGGGTAGCGGGCTGGCGCTCCAGTCGGTGAGGTGGAACATGGTGCCGATGTCGTCGATGCGAAGCCAGGTCGGTGGACCGCCGCGTGTCTGCTTGACCTTCTCGGCCAGCCGGGCTGCCACTCGCGTCCACAGGTCACCGGAGATCGGGGGTCCCTCGATGGTGTGGGTGCCCGGTCGTTCTCCCTGCGGGAAGATCTCGGCGGTGTTGCCGCCGCGGCGGACCGCGCGGTGCCTGCCGTCGGCCGCCGTGCGTTGACATCCGTCCTCGATGTCGGTGAGCCACTGCGTGGTCGCGTCGTCGTCGAGAACTTCCTCCGCGCGGCGGACTAGCTCCACCTGGTGGCGTCGCTCCAACGCGAAGAACGCGCGCACCAGCCTGTCCGACCACGCCTGAGCCGCGCGGAACTCGCGGTCGAAGCTGAGCACCGTGATCTCGACCACGGCGTCCAGGCCATTGCGGTGCAACCACAGGTCGGGTTTGCGGCCCGACGGCAGGGTCTGTTCGTAGCTCACACTCCACCCGTCGGTGATCGCGAAGGCCGCGGCCTCAAGGGTGAGACAGAGGTGGCTGAAGCTCTTCGCGACGGACTCCGGGTTGGGGTGGATCTTGCATGCTTGTTCCAGCAGCACCGAGGCAGCGTCTTGTTGACGAACCAGGGCGGCGCGGGCGGCGAGTTCCAGCAGTCGGGCGATGGTGCGCGGATTGCGTAGCGGCCAGCGCTCGTGTGACAGCAACGGCACGTGGCCGCTGGCGGCGGCGTTGTCCTGTAGCCAGGTTTCGCCGAACAGGTCACGAACGACGTCCACGGCCCAGGCCAGTACCGCTTGTCCGGCGTCGGTGAGCGGGGCGTATTCCGGTGCGCCCGCCCAGTCCTCCCAGGTGAAATGTCCCTCGCGCATCGGGTCATTGACTCCGTCTCGAACCCGTATCACCGGCGGTGACACTGGAGCCTGGCGTCCAGGAGGGCTTGATGTTGATCCACCTAGCCACCATAGGTGAGCGTCGTATGATCGCTAATCGATTTCGACCCGCTGTCGCGGTGCCCGCGCAGAGCGCGTGCTGGACCTGCTGCCAGCGACCATGGTTGACGTGGCCGTAATTCGGCGTGAGCGGCTGGCGTTGAATGCGAGGATGAGTGCCGTGTCCGAGAAGGCGTTGCGCCTTGTGCTGCCGGTGCCGCACCTCAACGTGACCCGTGTTTGGGATGTCGGTCGGGTGCGGTTTCATCCCGCCGGTACCGCCAGCGACCTGCTCGCGGCGGCTCGGACCGGCGCGCCAGCTTCCGGGCCAGGTTGGTACGCGGACCTGGTGGACGCGAAGGGCGTCGAGTTCGATCAGTCGACGTTAGCCGAGGTGACGGTAACCGACATCGGCGAGGCGCTGTCGCTGGTGACGGACGCGGTGGCGGTGCTGCGGGTCGTGCAGCGGCTGCAACACCCCATGGTGGATGTGCGGGCTCAGACCTTCGGCCTTCCCGGACAGGTCACGGCGGCCACGGTGCACTACCTCGACCTCACCGCGACGCCGGCTATGGGATGGCGCCGACTCGGCGCTGTTCCCGGCTGGACGCTTACCGACGCATGCCATGACGCCTGGACTGGCGACGCGGTGTTTCGCTTCCTCAACGAGGCGCTCACCCAGCCCGAGCCAAGCCGAACGTCGCTGCAGCGTCGGGCACTGGTCGCGATCGACCTGTTCAACCAGGCATGGCTGTCATGGCAACCCGACGTCGCGTTGATGAATTCAGCGATGGCGCTGGAGGTGCTCCTCGGCGAGCCTAGCGATCGAGCAAAGAAGTTCCGCATCGCGCGGCGCGTGTCCTACTTCGTCTGCGGCTGGCCGAACGAGCGCTACCCGGACGGACAACGCCTGCTCTGCCCGTACCTCACGCTTCCTCTCGACAACAACGGCTTCCCGGGTACGGCGCTCAGACAGCTCATCAACGAGGTCGAGAGCGGTACCGCCCCGAACATGTTCTGCTCGCAGTTCTTCGACGTCCTCGACCTTTACGACGCCCGGAACACGATCGTGCACGCCGGCCGGCTGGGCATCTCGGCAGGGGAGGAAGGTCAAGCAACCTGGTACCTGGCGAGCTGGTTGCTTCGACCCGTGCTGACGTGGTTTGCCGAACACCCCGCCGCGGAGCTGGCCGATCTGGACGCGGAGATCGCCTCACCGCCACCGACCGCCTCCAACAGAGCGGCCGTGGCGCCGCCGCCCCCCTGATCCGCGGCCCGCTGGCGGTGCAGGCGGGGGCGTCAGTTCGTGAGGAGCGCTGCCAGCGCCGGGTGATCCCAAAGTAGGCGACCTATGGGTTCACCGGATCAAGCGCGTACTGCGGTTTCGCAGGCCACGGGACCCAGGTACCGGACATCGAGAACCGGGCTGGTCCGCCTGGTTGGTTGTAGCTGTGCAGCGCTTCGGCCAGGTCGGCCAGCGAGCGGGTGCTGTCGATGCCGGGGAGAAAGACTGAGTGCCGGCCGACGCGTACCACGACGCTCTGGCAGTCGGCCGGCTCCTCGACCACCATCAGCTCGCGGCGGGAAGGGTCCGCCTCAGGCTCGTACAGGCTGATCTCCGGCAGGGTGACGTTCGTGGGGTTCCGAAACTGTGCCCTGACCGGATTCAGCGAGGTCTGGAGGGTGTAGCGCCACCCGAATACCGCAAACGCCACGACGTATGCGCTGCGGACCCAGGAGACGCGGGCACGGTCCGGCGAGAACCGAACGTTCGGCGTGACATTGATGCGGAAGTCGCTGCCCGCACTGGCTGTTGCGCTCATGGCCCTCTCCAGGCGGTCAACCTCTGCCGGATTGTTGATCTGCGGCACGCCGACAAGGAGCATGCCGGTTGTGCCGGCGAGGTGTATCTCGCCGCGGTTCGTGACACCACCGATCGTGAAGGTGCCTCGCATAGCTTGGTCGCTCTCGCCGGCGAAGAACAGTCGCAGGCGCTCCTGCTTCTGGGCCTCGGCGTCGAAGTGCTTCCCGGAGTCGTTGTTGCACCATCTACAAGTCAAGGCCAGCTTCTTGCCGCCCAGCGACTCCGGAGGCGCGTGCTCCCTGGTCAGGTCGCCGGTCTCGATGGCCCCGATGCGGAAGATGTACTTCAGGCACAACGGGCAGGCATACAGGTCCTCGTCGGAAGGGAGGAAGTGCTCCCTACCGAGCAGGCGCTGCGCCGCCCGGAAGGCGCGTGCGCCTTCGCGAAACCACTCGTGCCGCTGGTCCACGTGCGGAACTCTGGTTGCCCACGCCATCTAGGTCAAGTGGGTTCGATGCGATCTGAAGCTCGGGGCGCGCCCGGCCCAGCGCGTCGCAGAATCCATGTGCCGGTGGGTTTCAGCCAGCGGTACTTGTTTGACGGCCTAGGTGGGCGAGGAAGGGTCGACCGCCTGATCGGGGGCTAGCCAGTGGGTAGTAAAGGTGTTGTCACCGGCCGGAACCAATAGCGCATCGTGGTGGTCGCCGTGGATTTGGACCTCGCCGTCAAGCCGCGCCCGTGGGAGCAAGGTGATGATCTCGCCGAGCGGGACGGTAAGGCCGCCAATCACGACAACCAACGGTTTCCGTTCGAGTACCTGTCGCGGTTCCTCGTTGTTTTCGGGCCGGACGTCCGGGTGGAGACAGATCCGGGTCGTGTTCCACGTGCCGGTCAGCGGCTCTCCGCTCAACAGTCGGGCAGCGTATATCCATTCGACGGCCTCGCGGCCGGATGTGGCCGCCAGGTCGGGTATCCGGATCGACAACAGCGTGTGTTGCTGGATCACCGCGAGTGCCCGGCAAACCTTGATGATGCGTTCGATCTCTGCGAAGTCCAGTACCTCGTCCGGGATGGCCTCGGGAGGCCCGAGCGCGGGGCCGCCTCGCAAGGCGAACTGCATCATGTTCGGTGGCCGCATGGTCAGCAATACCTGCAAGCCGCGTAGTACGTCGGCCGGTATCGCACCTGTCAGATCCTCCGCGCTAAGGCTGAAGGTAGTCCGCTCGTCGTGACCGCCGTGGCGGATCGCCATCTTGAAGACGCCGTGACGTTCGCGACCGGTCAGCGCCCAGCCAGCGCCCGCCCAGCCCGTCGTCACGGGTTCGGTCAGGACGTCCGCGGCGGCGAGTTCGGCGCCGATCGGGTCTAGCACACGTAACGTGACTTCGCCGGCTCTAGCCTGGGCCGTCGTGGCAGGGCCAAGGGTCAACCTTCCGTCGCTGAACGTACCGCCGAGACCACCCGGTAGATCCATCGTCAAGGTCTCGACCGGGAGGCCAGCCGCTGGCAGCCCGTAGTTGACCGTGTCGCGCAAGCGTACGTCGACCCCGCCATCTGGGTCGACGGGTACCGAGAACTGGATCGGGACGGGCCTCTCCGCAGCCGCTTCCTGGAACTTGGCGTAGATCAGAAAGGTGACGCACTGTCCGTTCTCGGTTCGCTGTACTGCGGCGACGCAATCGCCTGGGGGCTCGGCCACGTTGAACGGCATGGGTATGGTGCCGCCGACCGGCACACTCTGTACCGAGAAGTCGTATCGGTAGTGCGGGTCGAGCCGATTCACCCCGTCATGGATGTGGCGCAACGCTGGCTCGGCAATGGACGTGGTCAGGGTGCGCTCGTCGTCGCTTCGAGCCAGCCCGGCCGCGACCAGAAACCCCTTCACGGCCTGCTCAAGGCGTTCCTTGCCGTCGTGGAGGTAGTAGTCGATCACCTCCGGGTACGACGCCGCCAAGCTGTCCAGGAAGTCCAGTCCCTTCCAAGCACATGGATACTCAGCGTCGTTGGTCAACTTCTCGAGCCACGCCGTGTTGGGCAGCGTCGGATTCTCCGGTCGGACCAGGTACCACGCCTCGACGTTGAGTTTCTCCTCGCGTACCAGTTTCTGGAACGAGTCCCACGACTTTCGGATCTGACGCTTGTGTGAGCTGGTCAACTCGCCGGTGAAGGACTTGACCTGGTAGACCGTCCAGCCGGCGGGGCCAGGGACGTATACATCGACGCCTCCGTCACCGCCCGCGGGTTTCACCCGGGTCGCTGCCGGGTTTTCCCGACAAAGGAGGACACCGACCACCGGCTCGACATCATCCGGTCGTCGGCTCCACTCCACCCGGCCCACCACACCTGTGTAGTCCACCGAGGCGGCCGTCGTCGACCGACTCGGCGGACAGCCATCGTCGAGTTCCCGCAGCCGATGCGGGGGACACTGGTCGCTAACCACGCGCCTACCACGGAATCATGTCGACAGCGGCGCGGCCGAGGCTCGGCGAGCGGAGGGGCACGGGCACCCAGCGCGTCGCCGGGTGATAGGGCGGCGAGCGTTAGGGAAGGTCAACGGTCCCCGGCGGCTCGTGACAGCGTTACCGTCATTGGGCCTCGGCCAAGCGTTCGACGACATCTAGGACGCGGTCCTGTGTTCCCTGAATCGGCCACGACTGCGCCAGCTTCGGTAGAAGTTCGCGGTCTAGTCCGACGTGAAGCAGCAGGCACAGCCGGGTGACGTTGAAGACTCCTTCTGCCAGCCAGTACAGGTCGCCACCGTCGTACTGCTCGCGCAATCCCTCAAGGTGGGTGAGGCCGTTGCGGCACTTGGACACGACGCGACCCCAGACGGTCACGTCCCCCAGGAGATCCCCAGCCACCGGGCCGAGCTGACCGGCCAACTACTTGAGGCGCTGGTTGAGGCTGGGGTCGTTGGCGTGGGCCATGCGGCCGTCGAACCACTCGCGGTACTTGCGCGGTCGGTATTTCTTGAGCATGTTCTTGACCGACTTGAACTCCGCCTTATCCATGTGCGAGCCGCCGATGGTAGAGCGGTGGAAGCCTTCGGCTGCGGAGCAGACGTTGAGGAAGCGGGTCTCGCCGAAGATGCTGTCGGCGCGCATGGTTACGAGGGAGCCGACGATAGCCCTGAGCCTGGGTGCTTCGTTGACCCAAGTAGCGGCCGTTTCGATGCCGCCGACATCGGCGAACGACACCAGCATGCGGTGCGGCTCCCGGCGCTTCTGCTGCGCCCGGGAACCCGACCCGACGAAAGCTGACCGTAACTCGATCTTCTGCATCGTGCCTGGTATGGCGTCGCCGGACAGTACGCGCTCGGGGTAGTCCGGGCGGTAGAGGTCCACGCTGTCGATGGCGCTGGGGCCGTCCGTGCACAGCGTCAGCAGGCTGTGCAGGCTGCTCACGTCGCCCATGATGATGGTCAGGGACGCCGGCACTGTATACGCCAACTCGAACTGCGGCCACTGCCGGATCGTGAGTTGCTCGTAGTCCACATCGTCCCGCGACCAACGGAAGTCAAGGCTCAGGTCACCCCGCGCGAACGGTGCGCGCACGGCCGGTGGCCGGTCCAGATGTACACGAAGCTCGCGCCGCTCTGTCTCATCCAACGCGGTGTCCACTTCGACCGTCAGCGCCTCCTGCGCGACCCAGGCGGGTAGGTCACGCATGCGGATGATCACCTGGTGGAAGGCCGCGTCGTCCGCGGCGAAGTGGCCGCCGAGCAGCAATCGGTTGGCGTAGCACTTGGTCGGCGACAGCCAGATGCAGTCGACAAGCGTGACCTTGACATCGTGGCCGTCGCGGTCGACCTGACCGAAAATGCGGTCGCGTCCGCCGCCCCAGGCTTCGTGTAGCTCTCCGTTGGGCAGCAGCTCCGACAGGCCATCCCCTAGGGTCAGCGTGGTCCCGTCAGCCGGGTCGAAGACCAGGCTGCCGTAGACAGCGACTTTCTCACTCCCGGGGAACCAAAAGGTGCCGGTGGCGTCCAGGACTTCCACATGAACCTCACGGATTGGTCTGCTCGGAGCAACGCTAACAATGCGCGCCGGCCGTGGTGGCACCGTCGCCGTGTCTTCAGCAGTCGGCCCGGCTCCCCATCGCACCGGCTCGCGACGCGCTGAAAGTAACGGAATCCTGTGCGTACCGCCCGCAGAATCGCCGATCACACCCTTAGCGGCGATGGAAGCGGGTACGTCGCTTGGATGATCAGGACGCAGGTGGACGTGGCGCAGTTCTGTGACGTGCCCCCGGCAGGGCACCACCCTGCGCCGACATCGCTGCGTCGCGGCGGTAGCTGCATCCGGCACGTGGGATGCCCCCGTTTACCCCCCGAAAACCCCTGCGAAGCGTTGACCATCAGTGGCAAGCGTTGATCACGCAATGGCGGCGTTTGTGCAGCCTAACGCCAAACTGTGACGACCAGTTACAAGCCAGGGATCATCACGGTCGGTAACAGGAAGTCATCGGTTCAAGTTCTCGCTCACCCGGGCGCGCGGCTGCCATTCGAGCCTACGATCCTCTGAACTACCTCGACAAGCCCTACCTCAGTCAGGCAGTGGAACTGGTTCCAGCCCGTTTCGCCGTGGTTGTCGGCACCTACGCAGCAAGACCGCGCGCCCGCCGCCGCACGGAAAGCGCGCGCCGAACGCGAACCTCACCCCGCCCTGGTTGTCAGCGATCTTGTAATTCCCCCGTTTGACGGGGTTTCGATCAAGCAATTCCCCCAGCCGGTCACGTAATTCCCCCAGGGGAGCACGTGCGTGGCGTCGGGGTCGGGAACGCGAATGACCAGGGCTGGGATGACAATCGTGCTGGTGAAAGGCGCATGGCAGCTTCCGCCACGGGGCTGATCACGCAGTGGGTGGCATGTCGGTGTTCCCGCATCACCGGGGACACCGGCGCCCTCCAGTTGCTACAGGTGCTGCGCCGCGGCGCAGCGTTCGTGGTACAACGCAAGCGACTGGATGCTGCCGGCAGCATCTGGGGAGCGCGATCACCGAGTGGCATGCCTGACGATCCACTATCGGTTGCCGGATGGCGACCACCGGGTCTTCGCCCGGTCGAGGAAGGACGGCTGCAGCGCCGAGTCGGTTCCGGTCACCACGTCGTCGAAGCCGGGCAGGAAGCTCGTCTTGCGGCTGTGCTGCGCGTACACCTCATCGATGACCTGCTGCCACTGGGCTGGCTGGTCTGCCTGCTGGTAGCAGTGCTTGGCGTGTTCGAAGTACCGCAGCGCGGCGCCGTAGTACTTGCTCTTGCCCGCCTTCAGGATGCGCATGCCCTGAGCCCGCCAGATCCGGGCGGCCTCGCCAGGGTGGCCTGGTTCCAGCGCGGTACCTGCTTGTTCTGCTGTGTGGTGGCCGACGCCTTCCAACGAGCTGTCGGAGGTGCGCGCGGCCAGCTGCCGGAGGCGTCCGGTCTCGTCGGTGTGTAGCAGCAGTTCGATCACCGCAGGCAGGTAGCGGTCGACGTCCAGGGCTGCGGTGATGGCTCTGTCGTGCCAGGCGGGGCGCTCGGCTTGCGGGACGAACGTCATCAGGTGGTCGTAGGAGTACCGGTCGGGGTGCCTGCGGTAGCCGGCCCAGGCCGTCTCCAGCGCCTGCTCGCCGTGACCCAGGTCGGCCAGGAGCCGTGGTTTGAGCTCGGCGAGGCTGTGCGCGGCGAAGGACGGGTACGGCCGGTCGGCGTCGAGTTCCAGGCCACGCTCCACCCAGGACAGAGCCTGGGCCGGGTCGTCCCTGGTGACCAGCAGGTTCGCGACCGTGAGACAGTCGTCGGTGGTCAGGCCGGTGCGGTCGGCAAGCTCGACGTACGCGTCGAGGTCACCTCGGGCGGCGTACAGGGACCGCAGCGCCTCGGCCCACCGTAGCGCCTCGGCCCGTCGTCGACGGGCGGCCTGGTCCGATCCTACGGAGGCCGGGGCGGCCTGGTCGGCGGCGTCGAACCGGCCCCGGATCTGGTCGATGAACGCCACGAGGCCAGCTTCGTCGAAGACGGTGGCGATCTCGCGTTCCAGCCGGTGGCAGAAGCCGTACTGGTCGTTGTCCATCCAGGCCAGCAGAAGGGCCGTGGTCTGCCGCGGGGACGCCGCCGCGGCCTGGCGGGCCGTGATCCAGCCACTGATCAAGCCCTGGGCGAACATGCCGAAGCTGCCGCTGGAGTCGTCGACCTCTTCGGCTTTCTCGTAGCACCCGGCCAGGAACGTCTCGTACAGGGTGGTCGCCCGTTCGGGATCGTTGGCGACGAGCCGGCCGATGGCCGCCGCGACCTGTTCGAGGCCGTCGACGAACCGGAAGCAGCCCCGGTCGGATATGAACCGGCCTGGATCGAGGGCGTGTTCGATCTCAGCTTCCATGGGGTCCGGGCGGTTGCTCGTGGTGCTCACCGGGACCTCCGTCGGGAACGTTTGCTGGTCGGCTGGGGCTCGGCGCGGACCGCGTGGAAGCCCGAGTCGTCGCCGAGGTGGAAGAAGATGCGACCGTCGAGCGTGCCGTCGTCGGCGAGACCGGCCCAGCCACGACCGGTGACCTGGTCGCCCTCGTCGCTACCCTCCCAGGTGAACTCGACGCAGGGCCGCCGCCCGTCGCGGGTCGCCTCGCGGCAGTCCATCCACCCCTCGACCGCGATGAACCCGAACCGCCCGGTCCGGTCACGGTCGAACTCGATGAACGCGGGCTCCACCAGGTCGATGGCGTCGGCATCCCACAACTCCATCGACGTGATCCGCCACCGGCCGGTGAAGTCTTTCAGGCTCGTCATCCGGGTCTCTCCACGTTCCTGTATGTCGCCGCTGGGAACGACCCGGCGGCCGATGCCGGTTCCCGCGGGCATCGTATGGACGTCTTCGTGGGGTCGCGGCACTCGGGCTTCCCGATCCGCCGCGTGCGCGCCCGCAGCCGTGCCCGCCGTAGGCGAGACCGACCACAGGGCGTCGCTCGGCGGGCCTGGTCAGGGTCGCAGGAACGCCCGCTGCCGGTTGCTCAGTGGGGTGACGCCGGGCAACGGCGTTCGGTCGAGAAGTCCTGCCTTGTACCGCCGTAGTAGCGCCTCCCCGTCGCTCGGCCAGGTGAAGCGGGGCTTGCCCAGTAGGCGGGCGAAGACCCGGCCGGCCCGGTCCAGGTCCTGCTCAGCGAGCCTACGCAGCACGATCGGGGGAATTCTCTGGCTCTTGAGGTACCCGCTGACCGCCTCCCGGCAGCGGCGGCCGGCGATCAGGGCCGGATCGGCGAACACGTCGCGAACGAGCCGGTACTCCGGCAGGAACCACAGCCCTTCAACCTCGTCGAACATGACGCCGACGGTCTCGGCCTGTTCAAGATCGGACGATATCGACATCTGGGGTACCGGAGGTGGCTGCTCTTCGTCCAGGGCGTCCGGGTCCATGGACGCCGCCGCCTTGCCCGGCGCCGGACTCCGAGCAGCACTGATCCGTGTGGCGTGATAGTTCCAGAACCCGGCCAGCCCGCCGGCGAGTTCGTGCCCGGTGACGATGGCCAGATCGGCACCGAAGAACTCGACGAAGTGCCCGTGGAGTCGGCGATGGAGTTTCCAGCCGAGGGCGAGTTTGTCGGGGTTACGGAACACCGCGGCCGGGCAGGTGTTGGCCAGTTCGGCCGCGGCCCGGCACATCTCGCGGCGAGCTTCGGGCGGCGCGGAGTTGAGCGCTCCGGACAGCAGCCATTCATCGCCGAGCGGCACGACCCTGGCCCATAGGATGCTCTCCGGGACGAATTGTCTGAGCAGTTGCGGACCTGCGTTGGAACGGACCCGGTAGGCAAGTTCGTCGACCAGGTTGACCATGATTGCGGTGTCGCCGTCGTGGCGTTCGACCTCGAAGATGCCCTCTACGACCTTCTCCCAGCACAGGAGCATGGCGCGTTCGGCCTCCGGCAGCTCGGGCCGGGACGCGACAAACTGTTCCACAACCGTTCGGCCGTCGCGAGTACGGTGCTCCAGCACGAAGCGGTCCAGAAAGTTGATGTAGTCGACCTGGTTACTGGGCTCGGCCGTCGCGAACCGGTTGGCGTAGGCCGAACGGAACTCGTTGGCGAAGCGCTGGCTCTTCCCGAAGGCGACGAGCGCCGCCTTCAGCGGGCCGCTGCGTTGGAGCAGGTCGTCTGCTGCTGCGGCGGCGGAGGGGTCCGGGATGCCCTGGTTCACCGGGCGATTCTGTCAGAGCGCCTCGATGCGTCCTCGTGCCCGGGCAGAGCCCTGCGGAACGAGCCTCTGCCCGGCTACGCCCCGCCGAGCACCGGAGATCTGATCCGCGCCCGGTTGGGCCGGTTGCCGGTGGAGACGCCTCGCATGGCAGGCTCGCGGGGATGGGCGGACGAGCGGGCAGCGGACGTGCCAGCCGGCGGGGACTACCGGCGCGGCGCCCCGGTCGGGGTGGCCCCAGCAAGCGACTGCGCGTTCCCGAGGCGCGTGCGGTGTACGCCGCCGCGATTGCCGACAGCGCCGAGTTGATGGCGGCTGCGGACGCGCTGGACGCGGAGGTCTGGGTGGCGTCCAACATCTCGGCGATGCGGATCGACGTGCCGACCGACGAGGCGTTCACGGTACTGCTACTCGATCTCATCGATGAGGCGGAGCGGGACGGCCGTGCCAGCTGCGCCGTCCTGCTGGCCGCGATGGCGGCGATGGGTCCCCGGGAGGTCGCCGGTGCCGCGGGTGCGGCGGCCGACCGGGTGACCGGCCGGGCCGGCCGGCGTCGTGGCACCACCGTCGAGGCCGAGGTGCCGCTGCCGTCCTGGATCGGCCTGCTGGGCAGGGCCACGGTCGGGGAGTGTTTTCTGTGGACCGATGAGTTCGGCGAGTACTGCCAGGTGTTCTGCGAGTTCGTACACGCCGACGGTGGCCGCAGGCATGGGCTGAACGTCACGATCGACACGGCGTTCCACGGCGTGGTGTCGGCGATCGACATGGTGTCCCAGCCGGCCAACCTTGATCGCACCATGGCGGACCTGCGGCGTGGAAAGCCTGGCAGGGGCCGGGTCGAGTCGATCGGCGCGCAGCGGGCCCGCAGCCTGGTGCTGGCGGCGATCGAGGCGTCGCGTGACCGGGAACGCCCGAAGCTGCGCAGCGGGCCGGAGCCGGACGAACTGTGCTACGCGTACCTGCCGCTGCTGACCTGCCGGATGCTGGGCATTCCCGCCGGTGAGCCGGCGCCGCAGCAGCCGCCGGTGGAGACGGCACCTGCCATGCTGGCCGAGGCGTGGTCGACTAGCCGCCGTACCGAGCTGGTCGATGCGTTCCTCGCCGCGCACCCGCACGGGTGGGACCACCCGGTGACGGACCGGATGTTCGCCGAGCGCGTCGTGGACGCGAGTATCGAGGTGCTCGGGTTCCCGCCCGACCGGATCGGCCCGATCACTGCCGCCAGGCTGTTCGGGGAGGTCCTGCCGCATACCTTGATCGCTCCGGAGACGGTCCTGCGCAGCGCCCGGAGGGTGGCCAAGGCATGGGTCGCCTGGATTGGCGCGTCCGGGGGACTGTCGTGGCGGGCCCGGCTCCGCCTGCGGCGCCGGATGTTCCTGGTGCAGGTGCTGTTCGAGCGGACGAGCCGGGATCGGCGGGTCAACCCGCGCTTCCCCTACGTGGCTGATCTACCGGCGTGCCGAGCGGGTGGCGACGACATCCAGGCCACGCTGGACCGCCGCTGGTTCGCGGTCCCGGAACCCGGGCACCGCGGCGGGATCACGATCAAGCGCGACAATCCCGAGCGACGCGGGTCGCCGACCACGATCGACGTCGACGACTACGACGCGGCCGACCCCTCGCACCGCAAGGCGCTCACCATGATCGACCAAGCTGTCCACGGCACGGAGCAGGACCTGCTGCCCGCCTGCGTCGCGGTGGTCGAGCAGCTGTGGGCCGACGAGCCGGCCCAGGTGTGGCGGGCCGCCGGGCGGTTGAGCGCTGTCGGTGTACCCCGGCAGCAGGTGATCAGGCGGGTGGCGGCGGTGTGGCAACGCTGCGACGCTGCGGACCCGGCAGAGTATGCCGCAGCCCTGGAATCCGTCGGCCGGCCGGTCGCCCGGTGACGCCGCAGTGAGGATCACCGCCTGGCTTCGCGGCCTGAACGCGGGACGATCTCGCCCGGATCTGCCAGACACGTGCGGAGGTGGCCATCGCCCTCCGCGGACGAACGAGGAGCTGGCCAGACGTCTGTCGGACCCGGAGCCGGTCGCGCAGCCGCCGTCGCCGGTCTCGACCGCGTTCGTGCGTTGCTGCTGGCCCCAGGCGTGACCGCGGACGTACCCCTTGACTGGATGGGAGCCCGATGTCCGACGACCTGACCCTGTTCGACCTGCCCACGCCAGAACCGCCGCCGGCCGCCAGCCGCTCCGATCGGGGCCGGGCCGGGTACCGGTACGCCCGAAGCGTGGCCGCCGAGGTGACGGTGCAGCGAACCCCGGTGCTCCTCGACGCCGCTGTACAAGCGTTCGACGCCAGCCCGACGTTCGACATCGGCGAGATCGACACCGACGACGAGGCGCCGGACTCCCGGGAGCAGATCGGCCGCGACCCGGCCGCGGCGCTGGGCTGGCTGCTGGACCCGACCGACGGGATGTGGCCGTTGCTGGAGGCCAGCTCCGCCACGGTGCTCGAGGTGGACATCGACACATCCGAGGTGTCACCCGCCCGGTACCTGCTGCGCTGGACGGTGATGATCCAGCTCCGCGACGTCGCCGCGTTCCGCCGGGTCGCATCGGACGCCTGCCCCGCCGAGGACACCGCAGCGCGTGCCGAGATCGCGGAGAGCCTGGCGGCGGCGTGGCAGCGGGCCGCCCCACCGTTCGCCCCGCTGCACCGTATTCCCGGGATCACCTGGTCACCGGTCGAAGCGGTCGTGGCGCACGTGCCCGCCCGCTGAGGTCGGGCTCCGCGCGGGGCAACGACCGGTGGCGAAGACTGCGGTGGGCCTCTGCGGGGCTACGGCGTCCGGGCCTGACCTCACCAGCATGAGGGCAGCGCGGCGCGTCCCAGCGGGTGAGCGCCACCACGTACGCATCCGGTGGGCCGTCGAGGCGCAGCGCGCCGAAGCGGGCCAGCACACCGACGGCGGCGCGGACATCCCGGTCGTTGCACCGCCGCCACGTGTCCCGGTTGGCGGCCGAGACCCCAGCGATCCGGCCACCGTGGCTGACCGCGTCCCAACCCCACCGGCACACCAGGTCCAGACCGGCCGGACCGTCGTGGGCGGAGACCCCCGAAAGGACGGCCCGGATGCCGTCGGCGAAGTGGCCGCGCAGCAGCGACTCGCCCCACCCTGGCGGGCAGATCACCGGCCCGAGCGCTCCGAATGTGGCGAACATCCGCTCCCACAACGGCACCGGCCGCTCCAGCAGCACAGCGTTCTTCTGTACCACGGCCAGCTTGCCGCCGGTGACCCGCACCAGCCGCGCCGCCTTGGCCCACGCGCAGGTGGTGTTCAGCTCCGGGAGTTCTTCGGTGCTGGTGGTGCGGTGCACACGCCCGTGGACCATCGGATCGATGACGTCCCCGGTATCCAGCGCCGGCACGAGTTCGCGGGCCTGTGCCAGGGTCAGCCGACCGGTCTGGGTCACCCGGCGTCCCGGGCCGACCCACTGGGTGAACGCCACCACCCGGGTCGTCCACAGCGAGACCGCGGCATCACCGTAACCGTCGTCGGGTGGGGGGATGGCCATGCTTCTCCTCATCGTTCCAACACGAACCGGCCCACCACGACCTGCGGCAGCGGTACCTCGTGCGCTCGTCCTCGACGGCCTGTGCGTCACCGGTCGGAGCGCGCCACCCATGCCGGCTGCTCCGGTCGAGGCGCTGCCCGAGACGCTCGCTCAGCTCAGAATGGGCAATTGTCGTTGACGGCCCTGAAGTCGCCCAGCTCCCTCTCGTCGTTGACGCTGTCGTACAGCAGCTCATCTTCGTCGAGGTCACCCGACTCCATCTGATCGATCTCGTCTTCGAAGATGCCGTACGGCATGCCGCCGGAAGTGAAGCCCGCGATGAAGAACCGCCTCCCATCCAGCATGATCCATGGATCCTCGATCGGCCGGTCGTCGCCGCTTGCCGCGCGTTGCGGGTTCGACGGCGGGCGTTGTGCCCACCGTCGGGCCGAGGCAGGCAGCGTCAACCCGAGCGCGGTGAGGTCGTCGTGGGCGGTGTAGCGGTCAACGCCAAACCGTTTCGCGTAGCCGTGCACCGTGACCTTCGCGCCGGAGCGGATCCATTCCCGCGCCGAGTCGCGGCGGCGACGTATCCGCTGCTGTCGCGACTGCATGACCGGATGCTACCGATGGGCGGCCGTGTCAATGCGGTGGTTGGAGGGTGTAGGTGCTCTGCTGGTCGGTGGACAGGACGCAGGTGCCGGTGATCGGGCCGCCGTCGATGCCGCGTTGGCGGTCGTGGGCGAGGATCGCCGCGATGGCCAAGGTGAGCCGCTGCACGGCGGTGCAGTCCAGGTCGGCGGGGCCGTGCTGGCCGGTGGTCAGCCACACCGGGGTCAGATAGGCGTCGGCGTGGTCGATCAGCACCGCCCAGTCGCCCGGGGTGGCGAACTCGTCCGGCTGTGCCCGGCCGCGCCCCGACCTGATGCGCGAGGTGATGCACACGGGTCTGGCGACACTGGGGCGCGAATCTGCGTGGGCCTGGACGGCTACAACCAGCGGAAACGCGGTCGCGTTCCCATGCTGCCGGAACCGGCAGACGCATGGGAACGCGATGACCAGGAGAAAGCTAGATCAAGATGTGCACCCGGCAGGGCACCGACCGCGCCAGCATCCCCGGGTTCATGCCCCCGTTTACCCCCCGAAAACCCCTTCCAGATGGTGACCGTCAGTGACAAACAACGACCAAATCTGGCGGCGTTCGGGCAGCTCAGTGCAAGAATCCGACGACCAATGACAAGCCTCAGGCCGTGACGGTCGGTAAGAGGGGGTCAGGGGTTCGAATCCCCTCAGCTCCACCATAACCGTCTTATTAGAACCCCTGGCCCGCTGGAGCCAGGCCAGCTCTAGCAGGTCGGTTAGGGATAGATCATCGGTCCGTGCCCCGTCCTCGTCCGCGAGGGTGGGGCACGTTGCTATCTGCGGCAGCTTGCCCCGGCCTCGGCCCCCTCTCGTGCCGCCAGAGCGGCCGGGAAGGCTGCCAACCTGTCGGAGGTACACCCGCACCTCATCGCGCTCAGCGGCCCCGATCAGGGCATCGAAGGGCTCCTTCAGCTCGCCGTTGATCACCTTCGTGCCGTCGACGACGAAGCGAGCGAAGATCGCTCTGTTCATGAGCGTGCGTACGGTCTCGTTACCGTCGACGTACCGCTCGGCGGGTCTGTCGAGCAGGTCAAGGGCCTGGTCGAGCAGATGCCTACCGGAGGCGAACTGCTCCTGCTCGGTGTCCGTCATGCATTGCTCGATGTTGCTCCGCTCAACTCGGATCTCCCGTATCTTGTCGCGGAGTCGTTCCTTTGGCCGCCCTTCCTCTGCTGCCAAGTCGAGGAGGTAACTCTCCTTCTTGTCGAGGGTTTCGAGCCGACGCGTGTACTGGTCGCGTACTTCGTCGCTTAGGCCATGGTTCTCGCGCATGGCGTCAGCGGTCATAGCCCGGATTTCTTCGCGGAGAGCTTCAGGAAAGGACACCCGTGCTGCGTAGTATTGGGCGATCGCTTCTTCCATCGTAACTGGTCACGTCTCGGAGATCGTTGTTCACGGTCCGAGTTGTGGGTAACGCGCCGGGTTCCTTGCGGTGTCAGGGATTGAGGTGTCCGGGTCGTAGTGTCTGTTTGTGCCGAACGAT
>Ga0137373_10000617_pt1 | contig 35727 bp, 30 predicted proteins | sample SagtaG_5_FD_104912 | JGI IMG/M metagenome (GOLD analysis project Ga0137373, IMG submission 104912) | Vadose zone soil microbial communities from Sagehorn Ranch, Mendocino, California, USA - Sage1_R_80_16 metaG | ecosystem: Environmental > Terrestrial > Soil > Vadose zone | place: USA... | reverse complement strand
CTGCTCATGGGCGGCCACGACTGGGACCAGCCCGAGCTCTGGCGCCGCTCGATGGAACTGCTTGCGACGGACGTGATGCCGAAGTTCGCTCAGCACGCGGCGACGACACGGGCCAGGTGAGCCGGGAGACCGTCATCTGTCTTTCCCCTTGACAGAGGGGACGCCCCGTTCTATATACGGTCTCTCCACCAAAGCGGTTCCGCGGGGAGAGGCTGGACGGCATTCGCGGTGGGGGAGCAGGGCTGGTGTGTCACCGCCTGGGCTCCTGGCAAGGGTGGCTTCACGAACTCGGTTGGCAGGACATGGCGCCGTGCCCGGCAGGCCCGGCAGGGTACGGCGGGAGGGGCCATGTGAAGCTTGTGCGCGCGACACCCTCCTTTGATGCCCCACAAGGCGCTCCCGCGGCCCTCGGAGCCGCGTCCCCAGGGCGCCGCACGGTGCTCAAGGCCGCCCTCGGCTTGGGGCTGGGGCTTTCCCTTCTCGACATCGTCCCGGTCCGAGCTGACGATTCCAAAATGCTTCGGCCACAGGAGGGCGATCAGTTCGTGTTCCCGTCCGGGGACAGGGAGGGTCAGATCATCCCACCGGAGACCCTGCCGTTGGGCGGGCCGCAGCAACTCGCCTTCCCGATGGATCCCCGCGCGAAGGTCGTCAGAAACGGGTCGTTCCTCAACCAGGTGGTGCTCATCCGCCTCGATCCCGCCGAGCTCACCGATGACACGCGGGCGCTCGCGGCGGAAGGTGTCGTGGCGTACTCCGTGGTCTGCACGCACCAGCAATGTCCTGTCTCGATGTGGCAAGCGCAGGCCAAGACCCTGTTCTGTGCCTGCCATGGTTCCCAGTTCGACCCGCGGGATCGCGCCCGGGTCGTCGACGGACCTGCTCCTCGGCGGCTCCCCATGCTGCCCCTCAAGATGGTGGACGGCGTCTTGACGGCGGCCGGCGGGTTCACGGGGCGAGTGGGCGCTCACGGTCCATGACGGAGCGTGGCGGTTTCACCGCGCAGGAGTCGTACCAACCCGATCAGTGAGGAGAGACGACGATGAAGGCAGCGAGAAGCCCCCTGATGGTCGCACTTGTCCTTACCCTTGCCGCGCTGCCCACGCTGGCGGCCGCTCAGGGCAGCTACAGCCCGGTGACCGACCAACGGCTCGTCAAGCCGGAAGCGGAGAACTGGTTGATGATTCGCGGCAACTACCAGGGGTGGGGCTATAGTCCCCTGGACCAGATCAATACCAGCAACGTCAAGAAGTTGATTCCGCTCTGGACCTTCTCCACGGGTGTGGACTCGGGTCACGAGGCGCCGCCCATCGTCAACAACGGGGTGATGTTCGTCCCGACCCCCTACAGCCAGGTCATCGCGCTGGAGGCCAAGACCGGCGCCCTGCTCTGGCGCTACCGGCGGGAATTGCCCGAGGACTTCAAGCCCCTTCACAACACGAGCCGCGGGATCGCCCTGTACGGCGACAAGGTGTACGTGGCCAGCCTGGACTGCTACCTGGTCGCGCTTGACGCCAAGACGGGGAAGGTCGTCTGGGAAAAGAAGGTCGAGGACTACAAGACCGGCTACTACATGACCCTCGCCCCGCTCGTGGCGAAGGGCAAGGTCATGATCGGCGTGTCCGGCGGCGAGTTCGGCATCCGCGGCTTCGTTCGAGCCTACGACGCGGAGACCGGCGCGGCCGCATGGCAAACGTACACGATCCCCGGACCCGGCGAGCCTGGCAACGACACCTGGACTGGGGACGCCTGGAAACGTGGCGGCGGGTCCGTGTGGCTGACGGGCACGTATGACCCCGAGCTGAACCTGACATACTGGGGGACCGGAAACGGGTCGCCCTGGTTCGGCGATCAGCGCCCGGGCGACAACCTCTACACGTCGTCCACCGTTGCCATCGAGCCCGAGACCGGCGCGTTGAAGAGCCACTTCCAGTACCACTGGAACGATTCGTGGGACTGGGATGAGCCGGACGCGCCGCTGGTTCTCGACTATAAGAAGGGTGGACGCGACGTCAAGGGTCTGGTGCACCCCGCGCGTAACGGCTACCTGTACCTGCTGGAGCGGAGCAAGGAGCGGATCGGGTTCGTCTCCGCGACGCGGTACGTCAAGCAGAACGTGTTCAAGAGTATCGATCCGACGACCGGCCGTCCCGACTACGATCCCGAGCACAAGCCGGGCACCGGCAAGCGGGCCGACTTCTGTCCGTCGCTCTGGGGTGGCAAGGACTGGCCAACCGCGGCCTACAACCCCAAGACCGGGAGTCTCTACATCCCGGCCAACGACAATCACTGCGGGTTCATGGAAGGCAAGGTGCAGCAGTACGTAGCCGGGCAGTGGTGGACCGGTGTCGACATCCCCGATATCGGCTTCACTGTCGACAAGAGCGCAACGTACTTCGGCGAGATCCAGGCTTGGGACATCGGCTCGGCGAAGCAGGTGTGGAGCCACAAGTACCCCGCCTCGATGAACTGGGGAGGTATCCTGACCACGGGCGGCGGGCTGGTCTTCGCGGGCGGGACGCATGACCGGTACTTCCGAGCCTTCGACGCGGCGACCGGAACCGTGTTGTGGCAGGTCCGCACGAACTCCGGCATCATCGCGCCGCCCATTTCCTTCTCGGTGGACGGCGTGCAGTACATCGGCGTCGTCTCCGGCTGGGGCGTCGACCCGGCGTTCCAGCAGGGGCTGCTTTCCGATCTCCTCGGCTGGCAGAAGGACGTGCCGCAGGGTGGGGTGATCTGGGTCTTCGCGGTCTCGCAATAGACATGGGCCGTCGGGACCGGGCGCGGCCTGAATCGAGCCGACACGTGTCGGGGGCCGCGGGCCACGCTCGTGCCCTTCCCAGGTCTGTGGAGGACAAGGGTGCGGGGAGCGGGATTTGAGCGAATCGCGGGTGGCGTGTCCAGTCTCGCTGCGGGCCTGATCGCGCTGACGGGGATCGCGTTCGTCGCCACGTCGAGCGTGGCCGCGGATGCTGAATATCCCGTCGCCATCAGTATCCAGAACGCGTCGGCCAAGGTAGGCGAGAAGGCCGTCATCATCGCGAAGATCACGATCGGAGATGGATTCAAGGTCACCGATTCCTACGGCCACAGGCTCAGCGGGCTGTCAGTGCCTGATGGCGCCGAGCTCGAGAGGCGTGTCGTCCGCGGCTCCGTTCAGGACGGCAGCATTGTCTTCGCGGTTGTTGTCACGCCGAAGCGGGCCGGCACCCACAGCGTGAGTGGGCTCTTCCGGTTCAGCTATCACAACGGCCAGGAGCTCGACATCAGGGCGGGACGCTTCGAGGCGACCGTCACCGGGACAGAGTGAGGAGACTCACGTCAGGGCGCGACGGCAGCGCCCACGCCAGGACCGACCGATATCCTTCGCAAAGCGTGGTCGGTGAGAGGAGGTGACAGGCTCGCGGGCAGCCCGAAACGGCGCGATGGCGCGCCGCGACTCAGAAGGGCGCCCGCAGCACATCGAGGAGAAGGGGCTGGCGAGGCCCGGAGGCCACGAGAACGCGAGCTCAGGGAAACAGAGCTCGACGGACAGCGGGCACCGTCCTCGTGACACAGGGCGCGTCGACACGCCCGGCGCGGCGACAGGCTCGCCGGGGAACCGCGGCAGCATGGGTTCCTGGGCGAGGGTCGACATGCGATTCTTGCAACCGTTGAGGGTGCGCTGCTGCACCACAACCGACTCGGAGGAGCATTCATGGCGCTATCACTCACGGTCAACGGCAAGTCGTATCAGCTAGACGTACCGCCGGAGATGCCGTTACTTTGGGTCCTGCGGGATGTCATCGGGCTCACCGGAACGAAGTTCGGCTGCGGCATCGCGGCGTGCGGCGCCTGTACCGTGCATGTCGACGGACAGCCCGTGCGCTCGTGCAGCACGCCGACTTCCGCCATGGCGAACAAGAAGATCACCACCATCGAGGCCATCGGCGCGGACAAGGTCGGCAAGGCGGTACAGGCGGCGTGGATCGACAGCGGCGTGCCCCAGTGCGGCTACTGTCAGGCCGGTCAGATCATGTCCGCGGCGGCGCTGCTCAAGCACAATCCAAAGCCTACCGATGCCGATATCGACGACGCAATGAGCGGCAACATCTGCCGCTGTGGCACTTACGTGCGCATTCGTGCCGCTATCAAGCGGGCGGCGGGCCAGAAAGGAGCGACAACATGAGCGCGCCACTCGATGTGACTCCACGGACGGCGGGCCATGCCTCGTTCGACAGACCGCTGGTGATTGCCAACGTAAGCCGGCGCCGGTTTCTCCAGGGGGTTTCCGCGCTGGGCGGGCTTGTCCTCGCAGTCGGATTCCCGGCGCCCCTGCGCGCCGCCGACCCGCCCAAGTACGGCGCGGACGGCATGGCTAATGGCTGGGTGGACGACCCGCTGGTGTTCGTTGCCATCGCCGAGGACGGCACGGTCTCGATCGTTTGCCACCGTTCCGAGATGGGGCAGGGCGTGCGGACCGGTATGCCGATGATCGTCGCCGACGAGCTCGAAGCGGACTGGAAGCGCGTGCGCGTCGTGCAGGCGACCGGTGACGAGAAACGCTTCGGCAACCAGGACACCGACGGCTCGCGCAGCACGCGGCATTTCCTGGACCCGATGCGGCGCTGTGGCGCGGCGGCTCGCACCATGCTCGAAGCGGCTGCCGCCGCGCGCTGGCAGGTCCCGGTCGGCGAGGTAGAAGCGAAGAACCACGAGGTCGTGCATCGCCCGACGGGCCGGCGCGCCGGCTACGGGTCGCTCGCCAAGGCCGCGGCCAGTCAACCCGTCCCGGCACGGGAGACGGTGCGCCTCAAGGATCCGGCGCAATTCCGTTATATCGGCAAGGGTGAGGTGAAGCTGGTCGACGGCCGCGACATTGCGACCGGCAAGGCACAATACGGTATCGACACGCGATTGGACGGCATGCTGTACGCCGTCGTGGCCCGTCCCCCGGTGTATGGCGGGAAGGCTGCGAGCTATGACGCGGCCCAGGCACTCAAAGTTCCGGGAGTGGTGCGCGTGGTGGAAATCGAGGGCAGTCCAGCGCCCCCCGAGTTCAAGCCGCTGGGTGGTGTCGCGGTCATCGCTCGCAACACCTGGGCAGCCATTCAGGGCCGCAACGCTCTGAAGATCGTGTGGGACGACGGCCCGAATGCGAGTTACGATTCCGCGAGCTTCAAGGCGACGCTCGAGGAAGCCGCGCGCAAGCCCGGAAACGCCGTGCGCAACGATGGAGACTTCGATGCCGGGATAGCTGGCGCTGCGCGTCGGCTCGACGCCGAATACTACATACCGCATCTCGCGCACGCGACCATGGAACCGCCTGCGGCGACCGTGCGCATCGTGAAGGGCAAGTGCGAGGTATGGGCCTGCGTCCAGTCTCCTCAGGGCGCGCGTGACCTGGTGGCGAAGCGCCTGGGCATGCCCGCGGAGGACGTGACCGTGCACGTCACGCTGCTCGGCGGCGGCTTCGGACGCAAGTCCAAGTCGGATTTCGTCCTCGAGGCGGCAGTCCTCTCCAAGGCGATGGACGGCAAGCCGGTCAAGGTGACCTGGACCCGCGAGGACGACTTGCACAATTGCTACTTCCACACGGTGTCGGTGGAGCACCTGGAGGCAGGGGTCGATGCGCAAGGCAAGCCGGTCGCGTGGCTGCACCGCAGCGTCGCGCCGACCATCATCTCCACTTTCGATTCGGCTGCGAAGCAGGAGGCGCCGTTCGAACTCGGCATGGGGGTCATCAACGTACCGTTTGCGATTCCCAACGTGCGCATCGAGAACCCGGAGGCCACCGCCCATACGCGCATCGGCTGGTTCCGATCGGTATCCAACATTCCTCATGCGTTCGCGGTGCAGTCGTTCGTCGCCGAGCTCGCCGCGGCGGCGGGCCGTGACCAGAAGGACTTCCTGCTGGAAGTGATCGGCCCGGCACGCCGGGTGAGCCCGCAGACCTTGGCCGATACCTGGAACCATGGCGAGTCCCCTGAGCGTTATCCCGTGGACACCGGCCGGCTGCGGCGCGTCGTGGAGACGGTGGCGCGCGAAGCGGGATGGGGCCGGGCGTTGCCCAAAGGCCGCGGACTGGGCATCGCCGCGCATTACAGCTTCGTGACTTACGTCGGGGCGGTCGCGGAGGTCGCGGTCGACGACAAGGGCCAGCTGACGATTCCGCGCGTGGATATCGCCGTGGACTGCGGACCGGTGGTCAACCCGGATCGAGTGCGCGCCCAGATGGAGGGCGCTTGCGTGATGGGCATCGGCATAGCGACGTTGGGAGAGATCAGTTTCAAGGGCGGCCGGGTGGAACAGGACAACTTCCACGCCTACCAGGTGACCCGCATGGCTGGCGCGCCGCGTGAGATCCGCGTGCACTTGATTCCCGGGGACTTCAGCATGCCGCTCGGCGGCGTGGGCGAGCCCGGCGTGCCGCCGATTGCGCCAGCCATATGCAACGCGATCTTCGCGGCAACGGGCAAACGAATCCGGCGCTTGCCCATCCGCGATCAGTTGAAGGTTTGATCTTGGGCCTGCCAGGGAGAATGGCGAACGCCATCTTCGCCGGGACGGGCCAGCAGATCCTGGAGCTCCCGATCTCCAAGCACAATCTCTCGGCCTGAGGGGTGGCGGGCGCCCGCGGGGCGAGGCGGCGGCGAGAGACCGCCGCTTCGCCGTGCCCAGCGCGACCGCATGGTAAGAAAGCAGGGGGCCTCGAAGCTCAAGGCCGCTCGCGACGAGCTGATCCCGATGTTCCGCCGCGAAGACATTCACGTCCTGGTGGTCGGCGGCGAGACCAACGGCTACTGGCGCATCATGGGCTGCAACTACCAGAAGACCGTCTCCGTCGACGACTGGCGGTAGGCGTGGCCTCGGGACCCGGATCCGCAACGAGTCGCGCGAGGCGAGGCGCGGGTCAGGGAAGCCCGTCCACGGGGCAGCACCGCCATCCGGAGCCCGATCACTATCTCTCGCTTTTCTCCACCGTCGCGCGCTCGACCGCCAGCAGCTTCTCGAGCTCGATCACGCTCAACATGTCCTTCTCCACCGGCGCCCAATCGCGCTTCGCCTTACTCTTGGCGCCGAAGCCGTCGGCCAGACCTTCGTAGACCTTCTTCCATGCCGCATAGGCCGCGAGCAGCGCCGTCGACGGGTCGGCAACAATCTTGTACCCGAGATCGCCCAACTCCTTGAGGGTTATCCCCGTGCCCGCGAGCCCGCCACGGCCCGTGAGATACATCAGCGGCCCGCCGAGCCGCTCGGCGATGGCGCGCAGCTGCTCCGCCTTGTGCGCCATCGAGAGCAGCAAGACGTCAGCACCGGCCTTGCGGTACGCCTCGCCTCGACGCAGCGCATCGGCCATATCGGTCGCCCGCATCGCGTTGGTGCGCGCGATGATCAGGAACTCCGGGTTCCGCCGCGCCTCCGCGGCCTCTCTCACCTTGGCCGCCATCAGCCTCGTCGGAATCATATGCTCGATCCCGATGTGATGGTGGGCCCGCTTCGGGACGAGCTGGTCCTCAATCTCGATCGCCGCAAAGCCGGCCGCCTCGCTCATGCCGATCGTTCGATGCATGTGCATCGGATCGCCGTAGCCGCAGGCGCCGTCGAGGATGAGCGGCAGCGGCGAGACCGCGCGGATATCCATGGCCGCTTGGCACATCTCGGTCAGGTTGAGATTCGCCTCGAGCGAGACCTTCAGGTAACCGGTCGAGCCGCCGCCGAGATAGCCCGCCGGGAACCCTGCGGCCTCCACCATTTTGGCCATCAGGGGATTGAGGACCAGCGGTGCGGTAACGGGCAGCGGCCCCTGGATGAGAGCGCGGAGTGACATCAGGCATTCCTCGCGATCAGCCAATCGAGCTGTCCCAGCAGCGTGCCCTCGGTGGTCGGCATGGCCTCCTCCCCTGCTCTCGCCGACGTGATTCTACTCGAAGTGGCCGGCCGGCGTCACCGGGGAATCCTTGACCGGCGTGACGTCAGGCACCGGGCGGAGGCAGCGCGGCGAGGTGCGGCATGACCCCGGCGGCGAACAGGTCGATCGACGCCGCCGCCTCGGCCTCACTCATGTTGCCGAACATCAGCCGGCAGACGAAGTAGGTGCAGCGGCTGGCTGTGAACCCGGACTACCAGCGACTGCTCGAGGCCGGCGGGCTCCGGGTAAGCGGCCTGGGTGGCGCGGGAGAGGTCAGGATCGTCGAGGTTCCCGAGCATCCGTTCTTCGTGGCTACCCTGTTTCTGCCGCAGGCGCGCTCGACGGCCTCCAAGCCACACCCTCTGCTCGTCGGCTACGCGGCTGCGGTGCTCGGAGCCTGATTTCCCGCGCGTGACGGATGCCAAGGAGATCCACCGTCATGCGGGGCGGCGGCCACGCCCATTTTCTTGGCCGCGAAAGGGAATGCCGATGACGACGCTGCCTGCAGACGAAGTGCTGCTGGCCAACCTGGACAGAGTGGTGCAGGACACCTTGGCGTATTTCGAGGGGCCGGGCCGCACGACCGATGCCCGCGTCGACCAATGGCAGGCCCGCGACGTGCTGATGCACTTCATCTACTTCCACGACGCGACCGCGTGGGGTATCCAGTCGGCCGCGCAGGGCGGACCGCCGTGGCCGGTACCGGCCGATTCCGACACCGTGAACGAGGTATGTGGCCGTCTCCATCAGCACGAAGGCTTCGACGAGCTGCTGGCCCAGGTGCGGCACGCCCACGCCCGGCTGGTGCGGGCCGCCCGCAACGCGCCGGATCTGGACAAGCCCTGCTTTCGGCGGGTGACGGGCGAGATCATGACGGGACGCCAGCGGCTGGAGCTGCTCGCCCGCCACTGGGCCCTACACGTGAGGGAGCTGCAGGAAGCGGCCAAGGAACGCTAGGAGAATCGGCGGGGGCCTTGACGGCCCCCTGGGAGGCCTCCCCCAGGAACAGGGTTGCGCCGGGCGGAGCCTGCGCTCGACCGGAGGTTCGTCAGACATGCCGCTAAGCGCGCGCCGGACGGGCAGGACGCGCTGCGCTCGCGCACGGGCGGTCAGCCCGCGCGCTCGTCCGGGCGGTCGCCGAGAAGCGCGCGCGAGGTCGTCACCCGCTTACGCGCTCGTCGGCGAGCTCCTTGCCGAGCGCCTCGGCGAGCCGCGCGTAGTGGTCGCGGCTGTTGTAGAGCTGGGCTGAGATGCGGGCGAGGCGGTGGGGCGCGGCGGGCCAGCTCATCACCGGCACCTCGATGGCCCAGCCGTCGAAGAGCCGCCGCTGGAGCGGGTCAGGGCGGCGCCAGCCGATCTCGCCCGTCGTGCCGTCGGGCAGGATGATGCTGGCGAGGGACCCGACCATCTCGTCGGGGCACGGCGGCGCCGTCCCGACCGCGACGCAAAGCAGGCGCCGCGCTTCGAGCGCGAGCTCGTGGTTGCGTCTCATCAGCACGGGCCAGCCCCCCGGAAGCAACGCGCCGAGATAGTCGATCGCCTTCGGCACCGTCAGCCAGGCGGTGGGATCGTTCGTGCCCGTCCAGTCGAACTCCAGGCGGAAGCGCGAGCGGGCCAGCGGCGTGGCGTTCGCGCCATGGCTGATCGTCAGCGGGCGGATGTCGGGCTGGCGATCGCGCCGGACCCACAAGAAGGCGGACCCCTTCGGCGCGCAGAGCCACTTGTGACAGTTGCCGCTGTAGTAGGTGGCGCCGAGCGCCCGGAGGTCGAGCGGAACCATGCCGGGCGCGTGGGCGCCGTCGACCAGAACCTCCACGCTGCGGCCCGCCAGCTCCGCGATCAGGCGCTCGATGGGCAGGACGAGCGCGGTCGGGCTCGTGATGTGGTCGAGCAGTGCGAGGCGCGTCCGCGGCGTGACCCGCGCCAGCACGGCGTCCAGGACCTCGACCTGCGACCCGACGGGGAACGGGACCGTCGCGACGACGACCCGGGCGCCGGCCCGGCCGGCGACGAAGTCGAGGGTGTTCTTGCAGGCGTTGTAAGTATGGTCGGTCGTGAGCAGCTCGTCGCCGGCGGAGAAGACGAGCGAGCGGAGCACGGCGTTGACGCCGCCCGTCGCGTTGGCGACGAAGGCAAGGTCGTCCCGGTCGGCGCCGACGAAGGCCGCCAGTGCCTGGCGTGCGATGTCCAGGCGATCCTCCAGCTCGCGCGAGAGGAAGCGCACGGGCTCGGCTTCCATCTCGGCCCGGAGCGCCGCCTGGTGACGGAGGACCTCGGTAGGGCACGCGCCGAACGAGCCGTGGTTCAGGAAGGCCACGCCGGGATCGAGCGGCCAGAGGTCCGCCCGGTTTTCAGCGATCGTCATGGCATCTCCGGCGCGCTTCAGAGGCGAGCGTCAGAGGTCGGCGACGTCGACGGCCTGGCCGAGAGCGGCGCTCCGGGCCACCGCCTCGGTGAACTCCATGTAGCGCACGCCGTCCTCGAAGGTCGTGCGCGAGACCTTCTCGCGGCCGCGGGTGGCGTTAACAAACTCCTCTTCGACCCGCCAGCCCATCCGTCGCTCGGCCGCGATCGGGATCTCGCGCAGCTCGCCATCGCCACGCCGCCCGCCCCAGAGTCGCCGGGCATCGGCCTCGAGCCGGAGCGTGCCCTCGGTCCCGAAGATCCACACTTCGCTCGGCGGCGCCAGCGCCGTGACCGAGCTGAAGCGGAGGTGGGCGACGGCACCGCTCCTCAGCGCGGCCAGGATGTCCACGTGATCGGGCACCCGGACCTCGCGCCACGCGCCGCTGGCGTCGCGGCGCTGCGGCACCGCGACCTTCGTCATCGCCATCACCCGGCGGGCGGGACCCAGCCAGCGCATCATCGCCTCGTACCAGATACCCATGTTGAGGACGTTGAGCCCGCTGAGCGAGGCGTCCTGCCGCCAGTGAAGATGCTCCTCGGGCTCGACGAAGCGGCCCTGGGCCGCCTGCAGCTCCACCGCGAGCACCTCGCCCACATGGCCGTCGGCAAGGAGCGTCTGGAGGGTTGCGTCCACCTCGAGCGTGTGGGGCGCGGGCACGAGCTGGGCGACGAGGTGGGGCGCCCGGCGCGCGGCGTCCAGCATGCGCCGCCCCTCGGCGGCGTCCATGGCCATGCGCGCCTCGCAGAGGACGTGCTTGCCGTGCTCGAGGGCGGTGATCGTGATCTCGCAGTGCATATACGGCCAGGTCCCGACGCAGACCGCGTCGACGTCGCCGGCCCGCACGAGATCCCGCCAGTCCTCGTACACCGTAGCGATGCCGAACTCGCGGGCCACGCGCTCGCCCGACGCCTTGGTCCGGTTGGCGACCGCGACCAGCTCGATGCCGGACAGAGCCCGGAACCCCGGGATGTGCCGGCGACGGGTGTTGTTGCCTGCGCCCACGAAACCTACGCGGATGGTCCGGTCGCCCATCGTGCGACATTGTAGCATCGCGGAGCGGGAGCGGGCGCGTGGCGCGAAGCCGAGCCTGCTCCCCCGCCGGGCCCCACTGCAGCCTGAAGGCACCGTTCTTGCGTCGGGCGTATGCACGCCCGTTGCGCCCCCCGGTGGATCAGGCCGTGCCCAGAGAACAGATCGGGCCGTCGGGCCAACGGGCGTCCTATTGGTTGCCTGGTTTGGCCTTGGGCCACTCTACAGTCGCCAGGTCGAGTCGCCAGACGGGTCCATTCAAGAACATCGCGCCTTCGAATCTCACGAAGGCCGGAACGTCGCCCGTGACGAACCAGTAGCGCAGGTCGGGCGGCTTCTTCCCGATCAAGGATGCGATCACACCCGTCAATCCGCCAATCTCCAGCTTCACGAGGTAGCGAGTCACCCTCTTGGTGTCGCCGCCGACCAGCACGCTGCCCTCTCCTTCCGGGCTCAACTGCATCTTGATCAGGCGGGGCTTTGGCGTGAACGCCGCCATCTGCGCTGTCGCGGCGGCCCCCGGAGGTAGATTCTTCAGCAAGATGAGCGCCATTCCGTTGTAGAGGTCGTCAGGCATCTGGAGCTCGCCGCTCGCGGCCTTTTCTTCGTCGCCTTTCTTCTCCTGTGTCCGCGCCTGATATCGCCCGGCCTTGCGCTCGAACGACACCTCCATGGTCGGGAAGGAGGGCCCACGCTGTAGCAGCCGATAGGCCTCGAGCCTGAAGACCTTCTCTTGCGAGAATGTCGCCGTTTCGTCATAGAGCGACCCGTCCTTGAAATTCAGGACAAGGCGGCTGTCGACAAGGTTGCCCTGCGGCTTCTGGTGGAACTCGCCATGCGCGACCGCGGCCCCATCCAGGGAGCGGAGAGCGAGAAAGCCTCGAACGTTCCCCTCCGGCAGCCGGACGCTGAGCGGGGCGGCCTCAGGCGCGGAGAATGGAAGTAGCAGTGAGATCCCGATCCACAACGCCACCTTCGCCAGGCTGACGGGTGTTCCCACCGGAATGCGAACAGGAGATGGACGGGCTGGTGCTTCGTCGAGCACCTGGGACCGGTCCGCCACGAACCGGTTCACGCCGACGTCCTCGATCCGGGCGGCGTGCCAGAGGAGCCACGCGACGGTGTTGACGCCGGGGTGAGGCCGCCCACGCACCTGGGCCTCCGAGAGCCCGGAGAGCATGTCGTCGACCAGGCGACGGTGAAGGTCGCCGTAGCGGACCAGGAAGAAGCTGATGGCATCCATGTAGCCCCCCCAGTCTACCGGGCGTCGCCGGCTCACACCTGTCCCACCCACGACGCGTCGGCAACCTCGCGCCAGCGCGCGCAGATCTGCCCGAACTCGGCCTCGGGCAAGGCGCCGGCCTCGAGCGACCCCGCATTCTGCTGCCACCGCTCCGGCTTCGTGGTGCCCACGATCGCGCTGTGCACGCCCGGCACCCCGAGCGTGAAGCGGAGCGCGGTGGCCACCGCCGTGTCGGGCGTGTTCCATAGGAAAGGATAGTCCAGCCTCCGCAGGCGCGCCCAGTAGGTCTCGTAGTAGGGCTCGCGCGGCTTCCGCGCGTACCGCCACGCCACATTCGCCAGCGGCCGCTTGGCGATCACGCCCATGTGCCGGGCGCGCGCCAGGGGCAGCGTCAGCTCGAGGGCCTCCTGGTCCGCGATGCTCACCGAGGTCTGGAGCGTGTCGAAACGTCCGCACTGGACCGCATACCGCGCCGCCTCGCCGTCCCCGCTATAGCCGAGGTATCTCGCCCAGCCCCGCTCGCGCGCCCGCTCCAGAGCCGCGATGGCGTCGCCCCGCCGAAGCTCGGCCAGCGAGCAGCTGTGGAGCTGGATCAGGTCGAGGTAGTCGGTCTCCAGACGACGCAGGCTCCGCTCGATGCTGGCGAGGAGCGCGGCCGGCCGCCAGTCCGCGCGCCCCCAGCCGCGCGAATGCCCGCACTTGGTGAACAGATAGCACTCGCGCCGCCGCGACGCGATCGCCCGCCCGATGAGGACCTCGCTGTCCTCGTAGCATTCCGCCGTGTCGATCACGTTCAGACCGGCGTCCAGCGCGCTCCCCAGGAGTCGCGCGACGGTGCGGGCGCCCACCCGCTGGTAGCCGACCTCAGAGCCGCCGAAGCCCAGCACGCTCGCGGCCATGTCGGTGCCGCCGAGCCGGCGGCGCTCCATTGCGTTCTCGACTCTCCTATGGGACCAGCACGACTTTGCCGTAGTGGCCCGCCTCCATCACCGCCTCATGAGCGCGCGGGGCCTCGGCGAGCGGCAGCTCCTGGCCGATGACCGGGCGCAGCGTCCCGTTGCGCAGCCCCTCCACGAGGGCGGCGTGGATCCCGGCCAGCTGGGGCGCGGTGGCGTGGAAGAGCGCCATGCCGAGGATCGCCGCATCCTTGTTCATGGCGAGCCGGGCGTTGATCTCGACCGTCCCGCGGTTGCCGATGACAACGATCCGCCCGCGCATGGCGAGGATTCCGAGATCCCTCTGGAGATTCTCGTTCGCCAGCATCTCGAGGACGATGTCCACGCCCCTCCCGCCGGTCAGAGGCAGCAGCTCGTCGAGGTAGCCCGGCGCCGTGTGGTCGATGACGTGGTGGGCGCCCTGCTCGAGCACCAGCCGCCGCCCCCGCTCAGTCCCCGCCGTGCCGATGACTGTGAGGCCCCGCGCCCGCGCGAGCTGGACGGCGCCGGTCCCGACGCCGCCGCTCGCCCCGTGCACGAGGACTGTTTCCCCCGCTAGGCCGTGGGCGCGGTGGAAGAGCGCGTGGAAGGCGGTCGCGTAGGGGATGTTCATCGCCGCGCCCTGCGCGTAGCTGACGTTGGCGGGCAGCGGGTGGACTTGGGGCGGCTCGCAGAGCGACAGCTGGGCGTAGGAGCCGGTGAGGGTGCCGCCGAAGTAAACGCGGTCGCCCGCCTTCACCCCCGTGACGCCGGAGCCGACCGCTTCCACGACCCCGGCCGCGTCGGAGCCGGGCGTGTAGGGCAGCTTGGGTCCGCGGTTGTCGGTGTTCGAGCGCAGGTAGGTGTCCACCGGGTTCACGCCGACGGCGTGGTTGCGGATGAGCACCTGGTTGGGGCCGGGCTCGGGCGCGGGGATCTCCTCCAGCTTCAAGACGGAGGGACCGCCGTACTGCGAGATGCGGATCGCCTTCATCGTGGTGGCTCCTTTCTCCGGGGCGAAAGCTTGCGGGCTGTCGGCGCTTGAGGATAGCGCAAGACCGCGTGCATGTCATGCGCGGCCGGCGGCCCCTTCGTCACCTTCCAGCGCGGCACGGCGTTGGCGCCGTCCGGACAGAGGTCTATAATCGTGCAGTCGATAGCGCTTGAAAGGAGGTCGGCATGCGTCACTCGCTGCTCGCGTTCGCTCTCGTCCTGCTCTTGCTACCGCCCGCCGCGCGGGGGGAGATCGCCATCCAGGCCTACGCCCTGCCCACCGGTGGCGGCCCGCACGACGTCGCAGTCGGTGCCGACGGCATCGCGTGGTACACCGCCCAGCGGAGCGGCCAGCTCGGCCGCCTCGACCCCGGGACCGGCAAGGTCGATCTCATCCCGCTCGGCGCAGGAGCGGCGCCACACGGCGTGATCATCGGGCCCGACGGCGCGCCGTGGGTCACGGAAGGCGGGACGAACGCCATCGTGCGCGTCGATCCTCGGACCCGCGAAGTAAAGCGCTGGCCGCTGCCCGAAGCGCGCAGCTACGTGAACCTCAACACCTTGACCTTCGACAAGCGCGGGCGCGTCTGGTTCACCGGGCAGAACGGCGTCTACGGCCGGCTCGATCCGAAGAGCGGCGCCGTGCAGGTCTGGGACGCGCCGCGCGGCCGGGGCCCCTACGGTATCGCGACGACACCGGACGGCGACGTCTACTACGCCTCGCTCGCCGGCAGCTACATCGCGCGCGTCGACCTCGACACCGGTGCCGCAACGGTCATCGAGCCGCCGACCAAGGACCAGGGCGCGCGGCGCGTGTGGTCGGACTCCAAGGGCCGCATCTGGGTCAGCGAGTGGAATGCCGGCAATGTCAGTCGCTACGACCCCCGGGCCGGGACCTGGAAGACCTGGAAGCTACCCGGCGAGCATCCGCGAGCCTACGCCGTGTACGTCGATGACAAGGACATGGTGTGGCTCTCCGACTGGGGGGCGAACGCCATGGTCCGCTTCGACCCCGAGGCGGAAAAGTTCCAGGCGTTCCCGAGCGACCGCCGCGGCGCCAACGTGCGCCAGATCCTCGGCCGGCCGGGCGAGGTGTGGGTGCCGGAGTCCGGCGCCGACCGGCTCGTGGTCTATCGGATGAAATGAACGGCCGGGCGGGTGACTCCTCGCCGGCCTCGCGCTGATCCTGGCATTGCTTTCCGTCGCGCGCGGGCGACCCCAGCCGCGGCGAGCGAGCATCCCAGCCCGTTCCTATGCGGAGAACCGGATGCAGACCTTCCCGAAGTGCCGGCCCTCGGGCAACCCCTTTATCGCCTGGCCCACCTCGGCGAAAGCGAATACGTGGTCGTCGGTGGGCGGCACGACGTGGTGGAGTTCCACCGCCCGGACCATATCCTCGAACAGCTGCCGGCTTCCCACCGTGACCCCCTGCAACCGAATGTTCTGGGTCACCACCGGTCCCAGGCTCAGGCTGGCCGACACCCCGCTGAGGACCCCGATCAGCGACACCGTCCCGCTCACCCGCGTGGCGCGGACTGAGGTTTCCAGCGTGCCGGCACCGCCCACCTCGACCACCAGGTCGACGCCGGCGCCGCCCGTCACCTCGCGGGCGACCTTGTCCCAGCCCGGCGTCGTCCGGTAGTTGATGACCTGGTCGGCGCCCATAGACCGGACCCGCTCGAGCTTTGCATCGCTCGAGGATGTGGCAATCACTCGCGCGCCGTGCAGCTTCGCGAACAAGAGCGCGAACAGCGAGACGCCCCCGGTGCCCTGCACCAGGATCACGTCGCCGGCCTTGACGTCGCCTTGGGTGACAATGGCGTTCCATGCGGTAACTCCGGCGCAGGGCAGCGTGGCGGCCTGAACCGGGGTGAGATGGCGCGGCGCGCGCACCAGGCCTTCTTCTCGCAGCACCATGAACTCCTGCATGACCCCATCGCTCGGACCGCCCAGCGTGCCCGGCCAGTATTCCTCCCTCAACGGCCCGGCGATCCAGCGCTGGTTGAAGATCGGGCAGACCAGGTCTCCGACCGCGACGCGCGTCACCTCCGGGCCCACCTCGGCCACGCGGCCGGCACCGTCGGACAGCGGCACGAGCGGGAGCTGCCCGCTCCGCCGGCCGTAGCCCCGCCGCGCCACGACGACGTCTCGGTAGTTCACCGAGGCTGCCTCCATCCGCACCAGCACCTCGCCACGCCCGGGCTCCGGGCGAGGCCGTTCGGCGATGCGGATATTGTCCGGGCTCCAGTCTTCCTCGATTTGCATCACCCTCATGGTCATGGGGTCATCCCCTCACATCCCGGGTCGTGAGGACTCGTCCGGGCTCGGCAAGGCACTGCGGGAGTCGGTAGATCAAAGCACGGCCGCAGCGATCATGCGATCCACCAGCACCCGACGACCAGCGCCATCGCGGCGACCACCAGCACCCACTCGATCGCCGGCATGAGGGAGCGTGGCCGGGCGAGGCCCGCCACCAACCCGAGAACGGCCCCCGTCAGCAGCCCGAAGAGGTGGCCGAGCACATCCGCGCCCTCGGCGGTCCCGAGCATCAGGAGCAGCACGAGGCTGGCAACGATGACAACCCAGAGGCGTCGTCGCGTCGGGTGACCGCGCCACCGCGCGACGAACGCTTGCGCGGTCAGGACGCCGATGGCCCCGAACGTCAGCGTCGAGGCACCGACCGAGCTGTACGGCGCGCCGTGGACAAGCGCCGTCAGCGCGTTGCCGGCAGCGCCGGACAGAAGCAGCACCCAGAGTCCGATCCCCGGTCCGAGCGCCCGGCTCACGGGAGGGATCAGCACGACGCAGGCGACGGCGTTGCCGAGCACGTGCCCCAAGTCGGCGTGGAGCGTGAGCGCGGTGATGGTCCGCCAGACCTCGCCCTGTAGGATGCGCGCCGCCGACGCGCTGCCGCGCTGGAACCAGGCGCCGCCCGCCGTGCGGGGCCCGGTGAGCGCGAAGAACCCGAGCAGGAGCGCGGCCAGGGCGACGCCCAGCCCGACGCAGTCTCGACCGATCGTCGGCGGCACGACGGGCCCCTCGCGTCGGTTCTCCTCGTCGTAGGCCGCCAGCGCGGCGCTCGCCTGAGCGCTGTCGTCGCTGGCAACGACCACCGCCCAGCCGGTTTCGGTCAGCGCGAGGCGGTGGTCGATCCCGCTCGCCGCCAGAACCGTCGCCCACTCCTTGGCCCGTTGCGCGCTCGGGGTAATGCGGACAGCGGTTTCGAACGGTTCGACGTCGATCGCTGTGTCCTCGGCTCGGGACAATGCCGCCCACTCAGGTGGCCCACATCAGCGCGGTGATCGCGCCGATCACCTCTTCGCCCATCCCCGAGAGCGCCGACTGGTCGGTGAGGACCGTATTTCCAGATGCGGCAGTTGAGCTGTTCAAGCGCTACTCCCTGTAATCAAGGCCAGCGGCGGCGAACTTTGGCTTGAAGGCTGGACGGGCGAGGAACGCGAGGAATGCGCGCGCCGCCTCCGGCACTGCGCTCCTCGCGGCGAGACCGGCCGAGTACGTCGTGACCTTCTGGAGATCTCTGGGCAGCGGACCGACGAGCGTGACGCCGGCGACGGGCAGGATCTCGCTGATCTGGTGCACGCATAGCTCGGCCTGTCCCTTGGCGACCGCTTCGGCGGCGAAGCCGCCAGGCCAGAGCAGGGTCTTGTCCTTCACGGCATCGGCGATGCCCAGGCGCTGAAGCACTCCCGCGAAGTGAATGCCGCTCGTGGCTCCTTTCGCCGGGTCCACGTAGACCAGGGACTTCACGGACAGGAGCGTCTGCTTGAACGCTTCGGGGGTCGAAATGTCGGGCAGCGGAGCACCTTGCCTCACGGCCACGCCGATTCCCACCCGTGCGATGTCCGTCCGCGTGCCCGCGACGACGATTCCCTGGCGTACCAGATCGTCGATCGCCGCATCGGTCAGGATGAGGACGTCGGCCGACTCCGTCGACGCCTTCCGGCGAAGCGCTCCCACCGTGTCGAACGTGATCCGCACCGTGTGCCCCGTCTCATGCTGGAATGCTTCGGTGAGTTCCGGCACGACCGCCTTCACCGCGCCGGCGCTCAACATCTTGACCTCTGCCGCTTCCGCCCACCCCGACAGCAGGCCGAACACCGCCAGGCAACCGGCGAGGCACGTCCAGACCGTTCGCATCGCAGAGCTCATGCTGGGTCCTCCTTGGAAGGTCACTGGCATTCTCCGGAGAAAGAGCTTATAACACCTCTTGCCCAGATTCGCGGCGTGTCAACGGCCCTGTCCGTGATCGGTGAGGTCCTCACGTCGCCAAACACTACACCTGAGGAGGAGAGACGTGGCGAAGTTCAAGATTGTCACACCGGGTGGGGCGAGTTACGGGACGCCGGGGGCCGGTTACGAGTTCGAAATGGAAGTGCTCGGTCCCCTCGGGGCGGAGATCGCCGAGATCCCGCCCGGCACGGAGGACGAGTTCGTCAAGGGGGCCCGAGACGCTGATGCTCTCTACGCCAAGGGACGTCCCATCACCAAGCGCATCATCGACGGCCTCGAGCGGTGCAAGGTGATCGCCCTCGGCAGCGTCGGGGTGGACTCGGTCGACGTCGCCGCCGCCACCGCGTGCGGCATCCCGGTCACCAATGTCCCGGACACGTTCATCGAGGAAGTCGCCGACCACGCCATGACGCTCATCCTGGCCACCTTCCGCCGGCTGGTCGTCCAGGACCGGCTGGTCCGAGAGGGCCGGTGGAAGGAAGGGCGGCCGATGCTGTACCAGTTCCCGCGCCTCATGGGGCAGACGCTGGGGTTCGTCGCCTTCGGCCATGTCGCCCGCGCCGTGGCCGTCCGGGCGCGGCCGTTCGGAGTGCACATGGTGGCGTATGACCCGTACGTGGAGGAGCTGGTCATGAGCCAGTACGGCGTGGAACCGGCGGGGCTGTCCGAGCTGCTGCAGGGCTCGGACATCGTCTCCATGCACGCCCCCGCGACGCCGGACGCCCATCACCTCTTGACCGAGGAACACTTCCGGATGATGAAGCCGTCGGCCCTTTTCATCAACACCGGCCGCGGGCCGACGGTGGACGAAGCGGCGCTCATCAAGGCCCTGCAGGAAGGCTGGATCGCCGGCGCCGGGCTCGACGTGCTCGAGCAGGAGCCTCCCGCTCCGAGCAATCCGCTGCTCGGCATGAACAACGTCATCCTCACCGCGCACGTGGCGTCGGCCTCTGCCCGCTTCGATCCCGCGCGGCGGCGACGCGTGGGCCGGGAGATCGCCCTGGTGCTGAGCGGCAGGTGGCCCAGGAGCTGTGTGAACCCCTCGGTCCTCGAGAAGACGGGGCTGGTGCGGTGGCAGCCCTTCTCCATGGAGCGCGGTCCGGGCGCTTGAACTCGGCGGGGGCCTTCGCGCCCCTTTCGAAGCCTGGCCCGGGGGATCGCACTGCGAGCCGCAGGACGTCGTGGGCTTGGGCCCCGCCGTTCGAGGCAACCCGCAGATGTGCGCCCGCGCGGCCGGCACTCGAACCGAGGTCACTCGCTAGCTGCCCGAGCACCTTGACGGCTTGCCGGGACAGTGGAGACGTGGTTGAGTAGGTAGGCTGCGAGCGGCTCGAGCGGCTCGGGGCGGCTACGTCCACCTCAACAGGGAGGAGCGAGCGCATGCCGACGGACGGGCACATGGATGGCCCGCCAGAGATCGTCCGGCGGCGAGTCGAGTAGTCACATGCGCGTGACTGCCGACCGCCTGCGACGATTGACCAGCGCAATCTTGAAGTCCGGCGGCAGCGAGGCACCGGAGGCGGACCTCGTCGCCGAACACCTGGTCCAGGCCAACCTGGCCGGTCACGACAGCCACGGCGTCGGGATGATCCCGGCCTATGTCCGGCACTTGCAGGCCGGCCTCGTCGTACCGAACACGCGCGCGAAGCTGGTGAAGGACGACGGCGCGGTTCTCATGTTCGACGGCGGCCGCGGGTACGGGCGCTGCGTGGCGGGCGAGGCCATGACCGCCGCCATCGCGCGCTGCCGCCTGACCGGCGTGGTCGCCATGACGCTCGCGAACGCCCATCACATCGGACGGGTCGGCGCCTACGGCGAGCTGGCCGGCGCGGCCGGTCTCGTCTCGCTCCACTTCGTCAACGTCGCCGATCACCGGGGTCTCGTCGCGCCCTTCCGGGGCAGCGACGCGCGCTTCTCCACCAACCCGGTCTGCATCGCCCTGCCCGGCACCGACCGGCAGCCTCCGCTGCTGCTCGATATGGCCACCAGCGCCATCGCCATGGGGAAGGTGCGCGTGGCCCGGAACGAGGGGAAGCAGCTGCCCGAGGGCATCCTGATCGATCCGGCCGGCCAGCCGACCCGCGATCCCCACGTGATGTACCGCGAGCCACGCGGCGCGCTGCACCCCTTCGGCGGCCACAAGGGCTATGCGCTGGCGGTGGTGACCGAGCTGCTGGCGGGCGCGCTCTCGGGTGGTCCTACGATCCAGCCCGGGAACCCGCGGTTGGGCGGAACCGTCAACAACATGCTGGCCGTCCTGATCGATCCCGCGCGCCTGGCCGGTGTCGACTGGCTCCGCCGCGAGATCGACGGCTTCGTCGCCTACGTGAAGGCGTCGCCGCCGGCCGATCCGGCGGCGCCCGTCCTGGTGCCGGGCGACCCGGAGCGGATCGCCAGCCAAGAGCGCGCGCGCACCGGGATCGCCGTCGATGCGACCACGTGGGAGGAGATCCTCGCGGCGGGCGAGAAGGTGGGATTTCCACGCGCGCAGGCCGAGGCGCTCGTCGCTCACAACGCCTCGGCATCATAGGCGAGGAGCCAGCCCCGTGCCCGCGCCCTGGCCGAGGCCGGCTAGGGCGTACCGCGCATCCCGCTCGCGCCGCGCCTCGCCATCGGCCATGCTTGCCGCGCGCTCATGCGCCGACGGTGGCGCGGATACTCCCGACGTGCTCGTCGATGTGCCGGATGAGGGCACGTTCGGTGATCTGGGCGGCACTCATCGCCGGCATACCCGTGAGGAGCGTGCCGCTCCGATCCAGGTCGGTGTCGCCGAGCCCGCGCACGAGGGCGGCGGCGGCCGCCGCGTTCTTCTTGTGCAGCGCCAGGGTCTCTGCCTTGGTGCAGTTGGCGTGCTCCTCGGCGTGCTTCGCGTTCATCGCGTGAAGCATTTCCATTGTCAGATTGGGCGCGGGCTTTCCGTCCGCGATCGTCTTGATGAGGCCGGCGATGGTCTCGTGCCCTCCTGCCATGTGGTGCGCGACCACCCCGACGGGCCACCCCTCGGCCGACGTGGTCTTCTTCCAGTCGGCGTCGCTCAGCCGCTCGAGCATAGCGGTCGCTTCTTGGGCTTTCGTCTCGAACTGCTTCGCCAGCGCTTCGGCTCGGGCTCCCATGGTGTCCTCCTCCATCGTGATGTTCTCTGAGTAATGTTTTTCCCGGCTGACGACGCCACCGAAGAGGACTGGCCCCTATCTCCGCCGCCCGCTCGTCGCGTTGTCGGTCTCGGGGCTGCCCCGCCCGTCGGGCAACCCGCATCGCGGGCCGCGCTCGCCGCAACACCTGAGAATGCTTCGACCACCAGAGGTGACCGCAGATTCGACATTGAATCTCGGCGCGTCCGCTTGCCTGGATCCGACCCGTTGCCGCCAGCTCCGTGACAAAGTCGGGTCCGATGAGAAACGTGCGCGCGCACCTCGGACAAGCGAGCGCGGCGGCGGTCTTGACGACTCGACGCTTCAACTTGTCTTTATCCTCCGCTTGACAGTCCTCCTAGACTCCCGGCGCGCGCAGAGGCTCCTCACACCCCGACGATCTGGACATCTATGCCACGCGACCGGGGTCCGTCCAGCTCGGCGAAGACGATGGATTGGAACCGGCCCAGAGACAGGTCCCCGCCGCTGATCCCCACTGCGACGCTGCGTCCCAGGAGTGCCGCCCGGAGGTGCGAGGCTGCGTTCCCGCGTTCGCAGTCCGAGTACCGGCAGTCGTCGTGCTTGTAGCCGCCGTTGTCGGGCACCAGTCGCGCCATCATGGCCTTCAGGTCGTCGACCAGCGCCCCCTGGAATTCGTTGACGAACAGCGCACAGGTCGTGTGGAGGGAGTTGGCCAGCAGGATACCGTCCTTGACGTCGGCCCCCACCACGATGTCTCGGACCTGCTTGGTGACATCGGTTAGTTGAATGTGCTCCTCACTGCACAGGATTAGAGTCTGGTGGAGCGCCTTCACTGGTTGCATGCTGGTCCTCCCAGTTCGCGTCGGGCGGCGGAGCCACGCCGGTGACATACGAAACCCCAGCGAGGCAATTGCAGGAGGCGTGCCGGGCATCCATCAGATGAAGGCCCGGAATATCAGCTACTTCCAGATTGGTCTGCCGATGAGGGAAGTGTCTGATCGAACCACGCCGTGTAACTGCTACACGGTCCTCCCGGGTGTCGCGAAACGTGGCCAAGCCTCCTCGGCCGCCTCGCCTCGATTGTTCAGGCCACGAGGGAAGCGCCGAGCGCCCCGAGTGGGGCGAGCGCTCGCATCTGGGTCGTCCGACCCGCGGGATATTGTCGAGGCTCGCCGAGATCACGCTCCCCCCGCATCAGCCAGGCGCCTCAAGTCGACGTCCTCGTTCGCCAGCGTCGCGGGATCGACGGGAACACGGTCGCGGATCAGATTCGCGACGGCCTTTAGCTCACCGTTCACCTTCGGGTCCTCTGGGTCACCCCCGCGGTTGAGGCCGACCGCCGCGCGCATGATGCCGTCCTTCAGATAAAAGCCGAGGAACTTGCGGCTCTCGGGCCGGCCGCGGAAGACCAGGCGGTCCCAGCTGGCTGCGAAGCCGACGTACTCGATTAGGTGCTCGTACTGATCCGACCAGAAGGAATGGAGGTAGTCGTACGGCTGCTCCCCGCCCAGCAGCGAGCGGGCCGCGGCCCGCCCCTGCTGGTATCCGTTGTTCCAGTGTTCCACGCGCAGGCGGCCGAAGAGCGGATGCAGGTGGTTGGCCACGTCCCCCGCTGCGTAGACATCGGGCAGCGACGTCCGGCAACGCGCGTCCACGAGCACGCCGTGGTCCGCGGCTGCCCCCGCCGCCTCCACTAGCTCGGTGTTGGGCACGATCCCGATCCCGGCCACCACCAGGTCGCATCCGAGCAGCCGTCCCTTCGTCGTGCGGACGCGCTCGACCCGGGCGGAGCCCTCGAACACGGCGACGGAGTCCTCCAGCGCCAGCTCCACGCCCTTCTCGCGATGGATGTCCGCCAGTACCTGCCCGACCTCCTCGCCGAGGACTCGGGCCAGTGGCACCCGGTGACCCTCGACGGCGGTCACCGCCACGCCGAGCTGGCGGAGTGAAGCCGCCACCTCGGATCCGATGAAACCGAGCCCGAGCACGACGGCGCGGCGGCCCGGCCGGGCGGCGGCGCGGATCCGGTCGCAGTCCTCGACCGTGCGCAGCTGGAAGATGCCTTGCAGGCTTGTCCCGGGCACCGACAGCGTTCGGTTCCGACCGCCGGTGGCCACGAGCAGCCGGTCATACGCAATCCGCTGGCCGCCCTCCAGCTCCACCAGCTTCTGCCCGGCGTCGATGGCGGTGGCGCGCGTACCAAGCCTGAGCTCGATTCGCTGCCCGGCGTAATAGTCGGCGGGTTTGACGAGCTGGCTCTCGAACGACTCCTCTCCACGCAGGTAGCCCTTCGACAAAGGCGGGCGATGGTAGGGCAGCTGGGACTCTGCGCCGATGAGCTGCACCTCGCCGTCGAACCCTTCGTCCCGCAGAGTCGCCGCCGCGGTCGCCCCCGCAAGAGAGGCGCCGATGATCACGATGCGTTGTCGGGTCATCGCGGCTGCTCCTCCCGAGCCGTTCCGGAACGCTGCCGGCCCTGCCATAGCCAACGCGCCATCGATGTCCTCTACTTCAAGGCCGATGTGCCGGGAGCGACGTGCCACCCCATCATCGACGCCCCGGCGAGCACCCTCATCGCCCGAAAATACGTGGGCGAAGGGGTCTGCTCGTGCGCACCCGTACGGGCACGGGTTCGCGTGCGCCTTACTCCCTCTTGCGTTGCGTCAGGAGCGGCACCAGGAGCCGCACCGCCAGCTCTGCCTTGTCACGCAGCTCGTCGTCGCTATTGCCCGCGATCGGGTGGCCGATCACCGCGAACGGGTAGTCCGGCAGGCCGTTGGCGAAGGCCAAAGCCCGGGCGCTCGCCTCGAACCGGTCGGTGATGACGGCCACCGCGGGGATGCCGAGCTTCTCGGCGGACATGGCGTCGTGCAGACTGCACGACGAGCAGCTGCCTCAGTCGCCGACGGCGGACAGGATGGCGTCGGCGCCGCTGAGCTCGCCGAGCATCTCCGGGGACACCGGCCGGCTCGAATCGCGCTTGCGCCGCCGGATGAACTCGCGGACGCGCAGACGCGACTTCAAGATGTTCTCGACGTGGTCGTAGAACCGGGCCGTTCCGATCTTGGTGTTGTCGAGAAGGCCGATGGTGGCGCCCTCGAGCCCGCGCAGCGGTGGCGCCATCGTCATCGCCTCGCCCTCGGCCTCGAGTCGCGGATCCAATACTCTCAAGCCCATCGTATCCTCCTGGTCAGATGCTTCGAGTGACGGCAAGCGACTTCGCTCCGTACCACGGAGGCACCACGGCCCCGAACCCGCCCGCGGGGCCGCCGGCGGCGACGACCAGCAGGTCGTCGGGCGAGCGCAACGCCGCGTAGACCTTCTCTTCGTCCTTCCGCGAGGCGATCGTGCTCTTGCCGACCGTACGCCACTCCGAGCGCCTGACTCGCGCGGACTCGAACACATACGCGCGGATGTCCTGCTTGCTCCACCCCGCAGCGGCGACGGCGTCGCGCTGTTGCTTGCTGATCACGAGCGCGTAGTTGCCCGCCCAGATCGAGTACGTGAGCATATTGGCGCGGATCGCCGCGGCGTACGTCTCGAGGATCTCTCGGGGGTCGCGCGTCCACTCGTTCATGACCTGGTGCGGCGACTCGGCCGCCATCACCGTCACCGCCGAGACGCCCGCCGGGACGCCCCGTTCCGCCGCCAGCGACAACCACGGGCTGTCCTCTTCATCCTCGGCCACGCAGAAGGTGAACTTGCCGGGGTGCCCGAGCGTCGAGCGGTCCAGCCGGCCGGGGATCCCGCCCAGCACGTTGACGATGAGCAGCCGGAGCGTCCGGCCGATCGTCGCATTGGCGCGGCTGCCGTTGGCCAGCGCGTTGTGCGTGGCGTTCATCCCGATCTGCCGTCGGATCGGTCCGTTCACTACCGCGAACGGCGCGCTGCCGCCCGTGCTCGCGGTGCACCCGTGCAACCCGTACTCCGGCTCGCACACCGCCCTCACGAGCGCCACCACTACGGGCATGTACTCGGGCATGCACCCGGCCATCACCGCGGCGATCGCGGTCTTTTCCGCGGTGATGCGGCGCCGCCGCACCGGCTCGACGCCGACGACCTGCCCCGGCTCGAGCGCCGCAACACCGAGAAACCGCCGCACCAGTGTCTCGGTGGGCGGCACGATCGGCAGCCCGTCCGTCCAGCCGTTCTTCTGGAAGAGCTCGTTCGCCTCGTAGGCGTCGCACATGTTGTACGCCGCCGACTGCAACGGCTGTCCGCTCATCGTCGGCACGATGACGGCGGCGGCCCGCACATTCGTCGGCGGTCTTTCCCACGATCGGCGTCCTCGATCCGTCTGGGTCGGGACTTGGAATATGGGCGCATTTCCCCTTTCTCCTCTGCGGCTGCGCGAGCCCCACCCCGGACAGATTCCCCGCGAGTAGCGCGAGGCGCCCGACCGCTCGCCTAGAGTAACATGCGCCTTGTCACTCTATCGCGCGAGGTTCGATTCTGCCGCGCCACCACCTGCACGAGGGTCCCGTGCAGTGCTCAGGAACGCTGGAGTCGCCGCCGCCAATCGTCTGGGGTACTCTCAAGGAAGCGAGGGAGAACCAGGCTCATGCTGTGGGGGGGCCAGGAGGCTGACGAGGCTCGGATCCGTTCGATCGGCCAGGAGTTGCTCGACCAGGTCCGGGCCGACATCGCCGAAACTTCGGGGCTGGCCGAATGGGCATTCCAGGACGAAGCCCTCAAGCTCCAGCTCTTCCGGCTCGTTGACGTCCTGCCGGCGCTCGGCAAGGACTCCGAGGTGGTTCGCCATCTTCGCGAGTACCTTGCCAACGCGCGCCTGACGCCACCTGCGCCGGTGCGCCTGGCGCTGGGCCTGGCACGCGCCGGCTGGATCGGCGAGAAGGTTGTCGCGGCCGCAGTGCGCCACACCATCCGACGCTTGGCCCGCCGGTTCATTGTGGGCAGCACGCCTGAGGAGGCGATCCGGGCGGCTCGCGCCGCCCGCCGTGCCCGGCACGCCTTCACCCTCGACGTCCTCGGTGAGGCCTGCGTGAGCGAGGATGAAGCCGGCCGTTACCAGCACGCCTACATCGAACTCATCGAGCGGCTCGGGAGGGAAGCGGCGCGCTGGCCCGAGGAACCGCAGCTCGACCGAGCAGCCTGGGGAGCCCTGCCGAAGGTCAACATTTCGGTGAAGTTTTCAGCCCTCTACCCGTACCTGGACCCCATTGATCCCATCGGCTCGGGCCGCGCCGTCAAGGATCGCATGCGGCCGATTCTCCGAACCGCCCAGAGCCATGGCGCGCACATCCAGGTGGACATGGAAGAGCGCCGGCTCAAGGACCTGACCCTCGGAATCTTCATGGAGCTGTGCGACGAGGACGAGTTCCGCCGGAGCCGGCACGTCGGCATCGCGCTGCAAGCCTATCTCCGAGACGCCGAGGCCGACGCCAGCCGCCTCACAGAGTGGGCAAGGCGACGGGGAGCGCCGGTGACCGTCCGTCTCGTAAAGGGCGCCTACTGGGACTACGAGACGGCGCGTGCCCGGCTCGAAGGATGGCCCGTGCCGGTCTACCAGGCCAAGAGCGAGACCGACGCGTGCTTCGAGCGGCTCACTCACTTGCTTCTCGAGCGCGCCGACACCATCGACCTCGCGGTCGGAAGCCACAATATCCGGTCCGTCGCCCACGCCCTCGCGCTCCGGGAGCAGCTTGGCCTCCCGCCGAGTGCGCTCGAAAATCAGGTGCTCTACGGGATGGCGGGCCCTCTGGCCCGAGCCCTTGCCGAGCGCGGCGAGCGCGTGCGTATCTACATGCCCTTCGGCGAGCTCATCCCCGGCATGGGCTACCTCGTCCGGCGTCTCCTCGAGAACACGTCGAACGAATCCTTTCTCCGCCGCGGCTTCTCGCGAGACCTCCCCGCGGAAGTGCTCCTCGATCCTCCCGCGCCTCCCGTGCCTCAGCCCGTCGAAGCGCCCGTCCCCACCAATGCCGAGGGGTCACTCCCGCGCTTCGCGAACGAGGCTCACGCCGACTTCGCCTCGGCCGTCGTGCGCCAGCGTTTCGCGACGGCCCTCGCAGCCGTGCGCGAGCAGTTCGGCCGGGAGTACCCCCTCGTGATCGGCGGCGCAGCGGTGGACAGCGCCGAGCATCTGCTGGCCCGGAACCCGTCGCGACCCGAAGAGATCATCGGACGCGTCGCCTCTGCTTCGGCCGAAGACGTAGACCGGGCCGTGGCGGCCGCCGAGGAAGCTTTCCCCGGGTGGCGAGACCGAGCGGCGACAGAGCGCGCGAGCGTGCTGGGGCGAGCCGCGCACCTCATGCGGGCGCGCCGCGCCGAGCTCGCCGCCTGGATTGTTTACGAGGCTGGCAAGCCCTGGCCGGAAGCCGACGCCGACGTCGCCGAGGCCGTCGACTTCATCGAGTACTACCGCCGCGAGGCGCTCGAGCTGCTGCGACCCCGACGGCTCGGCGATCTCCGGGGCGAGGTCAACCACTATCTGCGGGAGCCCTGCGGTGTGGTCGCCGTCATCGCCCCCTGGAACTTCCCCTTGGCGATCGTCACCGGCATGACGAGCGCGGCGCTCGTCATGGGCAACACCGTCGTCCTCAAGCCAGCCGAGCAGACCCCGGTAATCGCGGCCAAGCTGATGAGCCTCCTCGACGAAGCCGGGCTCCCGCCCGGTGTGCTGAACTACGTCCCGGGTGTCGGCGAGGTCGCGGGTGAGCGGCTCGTCCACCACCCGGGGATTAGCCTGATCGCGTTCACCGGCTCCCGGGACGTGGGCACCCAGATCTATGCGGCCGCCGCCCAGCTCGCCAAGGGAGCCAGACGTCTCAAGCGGGTCATCGCCGAGATGGGCGGCAAGAACGCGGTGATCGTGGACGATGACGCCGACCTGGACGAGACCGTCCAGGGCCTCATCGCGTCCGCGTTCGGCTACGCCGGCCAGAAGTGCTCGGCCTGCTCGCGCGTCATCGCCGTGGGCCGCATCTACGAGCGGCTCGCCGCGCGACTCGTTGCGGCGGCTCGCACAATTCCTCTGGGGCCGGCCAACGAGCCGAGCACGATCGTGGGGCCGGTGATCGAGGCCGCGGCCGCTCAGCGAATCCGGGGCTACATCGAGCTCGGCTCCCGGTCAGCCGAGCCGCTCCTGATCCGAGACCTCCCGCCCGAGATCGCGGCGCTCGGCGGCTACTACGTCCCGCCGGCCATCTTCGGCGGCGTGCCGCCTGGCTCCCCCCTCGCCCAGGAGGAGATCTTCGGTCCCGTTCTCTCGCTCATGCGGGCACGCGACTTCGACGAGGCGCTCGGGGTGGCGACCGACGTCGATTACGGGCTGACCGGCGGTGTCTTCTCCAGGAGTCCGAGTCGCCTGCACGCGGCCAGAGATCGATTCAGGGTCGGGAACCTCTATCTGAACCGGGCGATCACGGGATCCCTGGTGAGCCGCCAGCCGTTCGGGGGACGTCTGCTCTCGGGCGTCGGCTATCAGGCAGGCGGACCGGATTACCTGCTGCAGTTCATCGAGACGCGGGTGGTGACTGAACAGACCCTCCGGCGGGGGTTCGCCTCGAGCGAGCTGGCGTGCTAAGCGGGCACGCGATTACTCAGCGCTGCTGACCGGTGCCTTCGTTGAGCAGCCAATCGATAATGGCGCCGGGATCCTGGGCTGCCTCGCGTGCCTCGCGCGACGGCTCGGGCCGGGCCGAGGCCGCGGGTCTTGGGCGCTGAGCCGCCGTCGCGTCTTCGGCTCGAGACGGTGGCTGCACCGGCTTGGCGCCGTCACGGCTGCGCGCGGCGGTCTTCGGTTCGGCCGGCTTGGGCGGCGTCACAGCCGCGGGAGGTGAGGAGGCGCCAGCCTGCGGCTTCCGGGAGCCACGCAGGTCTGCCGCCGACCGCTCTGGCGACGACGTGCTCGGTGCTTCCGGCGCTGGCAGCGATTCGGGCGGGTTTCCTGCTGCCGCGCTCGCTGCGGGCGTATCTGGGGTCGGAGCATTCGTCAGTCCGGGAGCGCCGGGTCCTGGAGCATCCGCCGGTGCTGGAGCCGTCACCGCCACGGGTGCCGTTGCGCTCGGCGGCGCCACGGCGGTCGGTGCCGACCGCGCAAGGGGGTCCGACACCGTTGACGTGTCGGACGTCATGCGCGCGTCGGCGAACCAGATCGCGAGCGCACCGATCACGGCGAGCCCGCCCAACACTACGAAGCGCCTCGTCCGCCCGCCTGCCCGCGGGCCCACGACAGCCCCGCGGTTTAGCACCTTCAAGCCTCGCACGTAGCGGTCCAGTCGGAACACCACCGCCCAGGGACTCTTGCCCGCCGTCCGGCGAGTCTGTGGTACCTCCTGCCGAACGAGCTCCGGCGCCTTCGGGCTGATGCGCACGTCGAGATGCCCCTGCCCCTTCCGGTGAACCAGCCGGTACCCCAGGAGGTACACGGCCCGGGCCAGCGTCACCAGCTTGGTCTTCCGCTCGCTCAGTCGCAGCCCGAGCCCCTTGAGAATCTCGCCTGTTCGCCTCAGTGCGTGCGGGGCCGCCGCCGTGCGGCCGCTCCGCCGCACATCGTCGGCGTACCGGCCCGACCTCGCACGTTCGACGTCTGGCGCGTCGGGGCTGACCTCGACCGAGAGGTCGTTGCACATCGCCGAGATGTCCGCCAGACGCCGGTCGGGCTCCACCTCGAGTGACCGCATGATGATCCGCTCCAGGCTCGGCGTCACATCAGCCCGACGCTTCGTCAATGGCTCTCGCTTGACGCGCCGGAACGCCATGCCGGTGGACGGGGGCGTGCCAGCGAGCATCTCATAGAGAATGGCGCCGAAGGCATAGACGTCGCTTCGCCGGCTCGCCTGGCCCAACGCCTGCTCGGGAGCCTGGTAGACCGAACCTTCCGGGGCCACGCCGATGCCGCCCTGCGCACCCGCCGATCGGGAGCGGATGAGCCAGTCGAATCCGAAGTGCGTCAGCACGACCCTTTCCTCGGGACCGACCAGGACCACGTTCTCGGGGCGCAGCCCGCCATGCACCAGACCCAGGTTGTGGGCCCGTTCGAGCTCTTCGGCGATCTGGATGGCCAGGCGGAGCGCGCGCGCGCGGCCCAGCGTTCCCTCCCGGCGCATCACCTCTCGGAGCGTCGGCCCCGCCGGGTGCTCCATGGTGAGGACGAGTGCGCCGCTGGCGGCCCGCTCACACTCGTAGACTGTCGCGATCCCCGGACAGTGGCTGAACAGCCTGGCCACCACCGTTGCCTGCTGGCGAAAGGCGGGCACGAGTACACGGTCCGCTCCCAGCTCGGCGGACAGGACCCTGAGTTCGACCAGAGCACCCGTGTCCAGGCGCTGGGCCAGATACAGGGCATCCTGGGGTCCCGGAGCGAGCGTCTCGATCACGCGGTACCGCTCGCTGATGGCTGGATCGGCAACCACCGGGTCGGGCTTCGCGTGCTCGACCGCGGGCCGGCCCCGGGCTACGCCAGCGCCTGTGGCGACGTCTTCGAGCTCGCTGCCGTCGCTGGACAAAGCCGTCATCGGGGCTCGCTTCCGAAAAACCTGCTCCGGAGGAGGGCGCGCTGGGCCTTCATTCATTCAGCATCTCCTTGACGGCATCCATGACCGGGTTGCCGCTCGATGGCTTCGGCGTCGTCGCGGCGCGACCGCCCCTTCCGAGGCGCTGGCTCACGCAGTCGTACTGCTCCCACCCCTTGAGCTGCGCGCCGAGATCGACCGACTTCCACTTCGGGTGTCCATTCTTGACCAGCCACGCCAGGTTGCTCGACAGGGTCTGGGCGAACTGGCCCACCAGCTCGCAGTCTCGCCTCCGGAAGTCGAAAGAGATCAAGACCGCTTTCACCGCCACGGTGGATACGGGGTTCGGCTGCCCGGGGTAGGTGTTCGCCGGAATCTCGACCCGCGGGTAGAACTCGGTGATGCTCTTGTTGGTGATTGGAATGAGCGCCAGCCCGTCGGCCTCGGAAACGTTCTCCGTGAAGAGCTTCACGGGGGCGCCGGCGACGTAGAACATGGCGTCGATACGTCCGGCCTTGAGTTCGGCCAGCGCCTGATCGGTGTCGATGAGCAACGTCTCCTTGGGGGTCACCTCGGAGACCTTGAAGAGCAGGCGTGCGGTGAGGTAGGTGCCGCTTCCCTCACGGCCGATGGCGACCCGCCGGTCGGTCAGGTCGTCGAATTCGGCGACTTCACGGCGGCCGAGCAGGTGGACCTCCTCGTCGTATAGCGGGAAGACCAGCTTGGTCTTCTTCGCGATGCGCTTGAGCATCGGATCGGACTGGACGCGCGTCACGAAGGCGAGGACGTCCGATTGCACGATGCCCATCTGCGTGGCCGGCCGCTGGTACACGGCGTAGACATTCTCGATCGATCCCTTGGACGGGTACACGCTGAGATCGACCCCGGCCTGCTTGGCGAGGCGCTGAAGATTGAGCCCGAACTGGTAGTACGTGCCCTTCTCGCTTCCCGTGATGATGCCAAGCTCGGCAGCCGGCTCCGCGTACGCCGGGATGAAGATCAGGAGAGCGGCAACGGACCACCCGACGAGCCCCCTCGAGACACGCAGTGCGGCCTGCATCATGTGCGACCTCCTTGGAGACAGGAACATCCTGCAGCCCGAGCGCCCACGGGGGTCGGTAATGAAACGGCGGGTCTCGTTGCTGCCAGGTCACTTCTCCTGCTGGGGGACCGCCGGTGCTGCGGCGATAATCCTAGCTACCCTAGATTGGCCGTAACAACCGGTCGCTGTCAAGCGCCATCGTGCTGGGCGAGGGCCAGAGGCAACCACCTTGCCCTTGCCGGCCAGCGTCTCCTCGCTGAGGCTCGCGCGTTTACAGGCCGCCCGACGCGTATTAGACTTCGATAAGCGCCAGGTCCCTTGCCAACTCGACAGGCCCGCCGAATGCGGCCCGGGCCTCGGCCAGCATCGGTTCCGCCAGGCGGTCGGCCGGTAGATGGGTCAGGATCAGGCGACCCACACCCGCCGCCGCCGCGACCCGGCCTGCGTCCCCGGCCGTTGAATGGCCCAGGCGGTGGATCTCGGCGGCTTGGACGTCGAGGCCGCCCGACTCGTGAACCAGGACGTCAACCCCGCGCGCTGCCTCGATCAGCCGGCTCGTGGGGCGGGTGTCGCCGCTGTAAACGAGCCGGCTGCCGTCCCGCTCGATGACGCATCCCATCGCGCCGCCGTCGATCGGCTCGTGATCGACCAGAAACATCGTCAGCCTCGCGTCCCCCCGAAGCTCCAGGGGCTCTCCATCAGTGGCTTCGACCCAACGGAGCTTGTCACCGAACAGCCGGGGCACTGCAGTGGCGACCGCGCCAAACAGCTGCTCGATGCCGGCAAGAACGCGCCGCTCGGCGTACACGCGCGTCTCGTCGTTCGGTCGGCGCCCCTGCTTCCGCAGCGTCGTTATGATGCTCCAGAGCAGGAGGGGTTCGAGCCCTCCCACGTGGTCCGTGTGCTGATGACTCACGAAGATGTCGCAGACCTCGGCAGGCTCGCATCCGGCAGCAATGAGCACCCGGACGATATCCAGCCCGCTCCCCGTGTCGAGGAGGATCCGGCTTCCTCCCGGTCCCTCGCCCCACGCGACGAGCAGACCTGCCTGATGCCGCGCCTCGTTCGCTGCCCCGCCAGTTCCTAGCAGTCGAACACGCATCCGCGGCCCCATCATCTCCTCCTCGGGAATGCGATGCCTCAGCGCCCGTCCGAAATGGCCTTTCAAGAGAGCAGGTCCAATGCCGCTACCCACCGGCGGGCTCCCGCCGCCGCGCCGAGAATGTAGACATCGTGGCCTGGCGATCGCCTCTTGAGTCCGGGTGCCAATCGACGAAGCGGACAGCCGATCCACCGCGCCGATTGGCCTCTGTCCGGCTCGGACAGCGCGGCTGGCCGAGGAGCCAGAGCAGGCACCGGGTGGGCCGCGAGATGGCCGCGCCGCAGCCTCGTGACGAGGAAATTCTGACCGAAGGGCACCTGCCTGTCAACGGACCACGCGGGAACCGAGTTCGCCTTGGGCGCCGCCCGAGTTCGCCGTCCGAACACGGATCGTGTCAGCAGATGAGATGATTCGCAGACGACCTTCCGCCTGGATCGGTGTCGATTGCCTTCCGGCAGCCTCTCCGACGCCCTTCCTCGACCTCCCCCCGGGCCCCGGTCCCCCAGCACGTCGGCCGAGCGCGACGGCTCCGTGCGCACCGCCGTTCGATCAGTTCGCCCCCTCGGCGATCACGCAAATCTGACTTGCCACCTTGTGTACGTCGATGCCACTATGTCCAGTGGCTGGCCCCTCCTCCTTTGCGCCCGTGAGCGCGCCTTCTCTCGGTGGGGCATTCTGTGCCACAACGTTGAGCGGGGGTTAGCCGCTTCATTCCGATCTGCGCTCCGGCCGCCGCATTGGATATCTTTGCCCAAGGAGCATTAGAGGGGAACCGTGTGTCACCGACGCCGGCCCGCCCGTATCCGAAGACCTGGTAGACGAGCCGGTCGTCAGGGCGTGGGCGACAGTGTGACCCCCGCGGCCGAGGTCGGAGTCGGGGCCAATTGAGGATGAGGTGAGGGCTCAACGCGCCTCCGAAGCCTTTCTCCTCGCACTGATGTTGGGCGCCTTCGCGACTGCGACGCAGGTGCGGGCGCAATCCGCCATCGTACTCGAACAGGTGGTCGCCGGACTGGTGAGTCCAGTGGCGATCACTCATGCGGGCGACGGAGCAGGCCGACTGTTCATCACGCTCCAGCCCGGGCGGATCGTGATTTACGATGGCGTCCGGCTGCTGCCGACACCCTTCCTTGACATTTCCCACCTCGTCTCCTGTTGTGACGAGCGCGGCCTGTTCAGCGTAGCGTTTCATCCCGAGTACGCCACCAACGGCCACTTCTTTGTCAACTACACAAACAGCGCCGGCGACACCGTGATCGCCCGCTACACAGTCTCGGCCGATCCCGACATCGCCGATCCTGGCTCGGCGGTCGTCTTCCTTGCAATCGACCAGCCGTTCGTCAACCACAACGGCGGACAGCTCCAGTTCGGGCCGGACGGCTACCTTTACATCGGGATGGGCGACGGCGGCTCGGGGGGCGACCCCGGCAACAGGGCTCAGAATCCGGGGACGCTGCTCGGGAAGATGCTGCGCATTGACGTGAACGGCGGCCCCCCGTATTCGATCCCGCCGAGCAATCCGTTCGCCAGCACCCCCGGATTCCTGGACGAAATCTGGGCCCTCGGGCTCCGCAATCCCTGGCGCTTCAGCTTCGACCGCTTGACGGGCGATCTATTCATCGCCGATGTCGGGCAGGACAAACGGGAAGAGGTCAATCTCCAGCCGGCGACCAGTCATGGCGGCGAAAATTACGGCTGGCGGTTGATGGAGGGCACTGCCTGTTTCAACCCACCGAGCGGTTGTAACAATGGCTCGTTCACCCTGCCGATCCTCGAGTACGACCATGCGTTCGGATGCTCCATCACCGGCGGTTACCGGTATCGCGGGATGGACTTCCCAGAGCTCTATGGGGCCTACTTCTACGGTGACTACTGCTCCGGACGAATCTGGCGCGCGACCGAGAACAACGGTAACTGGACCACTGCCGTCGCCCTCGACTCGACCTTCGCGATCAGCACCTTCGGCGAGGACGAGCGGGGCGAGCTCTACCTCGCGCATCACAATCCGACTGCCGGCGCAATCCACCGGGTGGTTGGCGCGCCGCGAGTCGTCATCACGGCCGTCGATGCCACCGCCACCGAGGCCGGCCCCACCCCCGGCGCCTTCCGCGTCACGCGCACGGGGAGCACGGCCGCTCCGCTCACCGTGCTCTACACCGTCGGCGGCACCGCCACCGCGGGTAGCGACTATGCCGCCCTGCCCGGCAGCCTCACCCTCCCGGCGGGGTTGGCCACGGCCGACATCGTGGTCACGCCCATCAAT
>Ga0137373_10000616_pt1 | contig 35738 bp, 38 predicted proteins | sample SagtaG_5_FD_104912 | JGI IMG/M metagenome (GOLD analysis project Ga0137373, IMG submission 104912) | Vadose zone soil microbial communities from Sagehorn Ranch, Mendocino, California, USA - Sage1_R_80_16 metaG | ecosystem: Environmental > Terrestrial > Soil > Vadose zone | place: USA... | reverse complement strand
TGCGCCTGCAGGACCATCTCCTCGCGGCCTGGGAACGCTACCGCCCGACCTTGCTACTGGTGACGCACGATCTGGACGAGGCCGTCTACCTGGCCGACCGCGTGGTCCTGCTCGGCGAACGCCCGTCGACGGTCCAACTCACTCGAGCGGTCAACGTCGCGCGTCCGCGCGCCCGCGGCGACCTGGCCCTCGCTGCGCTACGCGCGGACCTGCTGCAGGCGCTGCACCTCGAACGAACCGCCGCCTGACGGATCGCCTAGCGCCTATGATTGCCGACACATGTCCGTAGGTGAGGTTGTCGTCGGCCAGCCCGGATCCGTCGGCGTCGCGCACACCCAGTTCGTCGACCTGCCCGAACCACTACCCCTCGACAGTGGCACCGAACTCAAGAAGGTGCGCATCGCCTACGAGACCTACGGCACGCTGTCGCCGACCAGAGACAACGTCATTCTGGTGTGTCATGCGCTGAGCGGCGATGCTCACGCCGCGGGCTGGAGCGAAGATCCGGACGCGCCGAGCGCCGTCGACGGCATCGGCGCCGACGAGCGCGGCATCCGCCCGCACGGCGGCCTCGGCTGGTGGGACGGCATGATTGGCCCGGGCAAGGCCTTCGACACCGAGCGCTACTTCGTCATCTGCTCCAACCTGATCGGCTCGTGTCGCGGCTCGACGGGCCCAAGCTCCCTCAACCCGGTGACACATCGACCCTATGGCCTGGATTTCCCGGTCCTGACCGTCAGCGACATGGTCAGGGCGGAGCGGCGCCTGCTCGACCTACTGGGCATCGAGCGGCTGCTCGCGGTGGGCGGCGGCTCGCTGGGCGGGATGCAGGCGCTCGAGTGGACCGTCGCCTACCCGGCTCAGGTCAAGGCGTGTGTCAGCATTGCCAGCACGCCGCACCTTGGCACTCAAGGCGTGGCGTGGAACGCGATCGCGCGCAACGCGATCATGGCCGACCCTGATTGGCAGGGCGGTTTTTACTACGGCACCGGCCGCGAACCCAAGGCGGGCATCGGCGTGGCGCGTATGGTCGGCCACGTCACATATCTCTCGTCGGAGTCGATGGCCGACAAATTCGGCCGCCGGCTCCAGGAGCGCGCCGATGTGTCGTTCACGCTCACCGAGGCCGACTTCGCCGTCGAGAGCTATCTGCGTCACCAGGCACGCACGTTCGCCGCGCGCTTCGACGCCAATAGTTACCTTTATATATCGCGTGCGCTGACCTACTTCGACCTGGCGCGCGATCACGGTGGTGGCTCGCTCGAGCGCGCGCTGGCCGATGTGTCGGCGCGCTACTTGCTGGTGTCGTTTTCGTCGGACTGGCTGTACCCGCCGCACGACTCGCTCGAGCTCGAAGCCGCGTTGAAGGCGAACAAAAAGCAGGTCGAGCACCACCTGATTCAGGCAAGCTATGGCCACGACTCGTTTTTGCTCGAAGAGGCGCGCCAGGCGCCGCTGATCGCTCGCTTTCTGGAGAACGTCTACAGCCATGATTGACCAACAGCCGCGCGCCTTTGGGTTCGATACACGCGCGATCCACGCCGGGCAGCGGCCCGATCCGTACACGGGCGCGCGCGCCGTGCCCATCTTCCAGACCACGAGCTACGTCTTCGAGGACCCCGAGTCAGCGGCGGCGTACTTCAACCTCCAGGAATACGGCAACACCTACTCGCGCATCATGAACCCGACCGTAGCTACGTTCGAGGAGCGCATCGCCAGCCTCGAAGGTGGCGCGGGCGCGGTCGCCTTCGCCAGTGGTCTGGCGGCACAGGCCGCGGCGATCTTCACCATGCTCCAGCCCGGCGACCACATCGTCGCCTCGGGCGCGCTGTACGGCGGCACCGTCACGCAGCTCAAGCACTTCACGCGCAAGCTCGCACTCGAACTCACGTTTGTCGACCCGGATCATCTCGCGCATTGGCAGGCAGCGTTGCGTCCTGAAACGAAGCTGCTGTACGGCGAGACCATCGGCAACCCGGGTGGCAATGTGCTTGACATTCGCGGCGTGGCCGACATTGCCCACGGCCATGGCGTGCCACTGATGATCGACAACACCTTCGCCACGCCGTATCTCTGCCGCCCGATGGAGTTCGGCGCGGACATCGTCGTTCACTCCGCGACCAAGTTCATCGGCGGCCACGGCACTTCGATCGGCGGTGTCGTCTCTGAAGCGGGCACGTTCGATTGGTCGAATGGCAAATTCTCGGTCGTGGCCGATCCATCGCCGGCGTACCACGGCCTGGCGTTCCACGAGACGTTCGGCATGTACGGCTACCTGATGAAGCTGCGCGCCGAATCGCTGCGTGATCTGGGCGCGTGCATGAGCCCGTTCAACGCCTTCCTCTTCTTATTGGGCCTCGAGACGCTGCCGTTGCGCATGGACCGCCACGTCTCGAATGCCCTGGGCATCGCACGATTCCTGCGCGAGCATGCCGCCGTGGAATCAGTCCGCTACGCTGGCCTACCCGACAGCCCCTACGCTCCACTTGTCGAGCGCTACCTGCCGCGTGGCGCCGGCGCCGTGTTCGCGTTCGACTTGCGCGGTGGGCGGGATGCCGGTGCGCGCTTTATCCAGTCCTTGCGACTGTGGAGCCACCTGGCCAACGTGGGCGACGCCAAGTCGCTCGTTATCCATCCCGCCAGCACCACGCACCGCCAGCTAAGTGATGAGGAGCTTGTCGCGGCCGGTATCAGCGCCGGCACGATCCGCCTGTCTGTCGGCCTCGAAGACCTGGACGACCTGGTGTGGGATCTCGATCAGGCACTATCGGCGGCCGTCGGCAGCCACGTGAATGGAGTCGCAGTCGCATGACAACAACGCCAGATGGACTGGTCTGCGCCCTTCCCGACCGCTCCTCACAAGAGGAAATCCGCAAGTTCCAGGACGCCAACGTCATCCGCGAGGTGCTGCACACGGCGCGCACCATTGCCATCGTTGGCCTGTCATCCAATCCACTGCGCCCGAGCAACTACGTTGGCTTCTACCTGCAGCGACACGGCTATCGCGTCATCCCGGTCAATCCGAACGAACGCGCAGCCCTCGGCGAGCAGGCCTATGCCTCGTTAGCCGACGTGCCATATCCCATCGACGTGGTCGACGTCTTCCGCGCCTCCCAGTTCGTGCCCGGTATCGCCGAGGAAGCCGTGCAGGTCGGTGCCAAAGCGCTCTGGCTGCAGTTCGGCGTCATCAGCAGCGCCGGCGCCAGAATTGCCGCCGACGCCGGCCTCAACGTGGTCATGGACCGCTGCATGAAAGTCGAACACGCCCGCCACATGGGCCGCATGCACTGGCTCGGCTTCAACACCGGCGTCGTGATCTCGCAGCGCACACCCGACGCCCGCTAGCGCCATGTGCTACCGTGTAGCACAATGCGCCGCATCGGGGTGCGCGAGCTTCGCCAGAATGCCAGCCGCTATCTGGCCGACGTAGCGCGCGGCGAATCGCTCGAGATCACCCAGCACGGGCGGGCCATTGCGCGTCTGGTGCCGGTTCCCCGCGATAGCTGGGAAGAGATGATCGCCAGTGGCCGCGTCATCCCCGCCCAGGGCGCGGGCCGCCCAGGCGACGAGGACCCGCTGGAACTCGATGTGGATATTTCCGCGGAGTTACGCGCCATGCGCGACCTCGAGCGTCGGTGAGGCTGTACTTCGACTCATCAGCCATCGTGAAGCTTGTGCAGGCTGCAACAGAAACGGAAGCGCTTCGGCGGTTCATCGGGCTCTATCCCGATGACGGACTCGTCACCAGCGCATTGGCCCATGTTGAGGTCCTGCGTGGTGCCGCTCGCGCGGGCCACGTCGCCGTTGAACGAGCGCGCGACGAACTCGTGAAGTTCGATCAGTTGGCGATAGACGTAGCGCTACTGGAGCGTGCTGCCGTCCTGTTGCCAAGCCGGCGGCTGCGCAGCCTGGACGCAATTCACCTCGCCTCGGCGGAGCTGCTCGGCGTTGAGCTGAGAGCCGCGGTGACGTACGACCAGCGCATGGCGGAGGCAGCCGCGGCGCTCGGACTCATCGTCGAGGCCCCGGCGCCGGGTTAGGGAATCAGCAGCAGCTTGCCCGCCGTCCGGCGCGAGGCCAGGTCGATCTGGGCCTGGGCCGCCTCGCTCAGTGGATACGTCCGGTCAATGCGCAGCCGAAGCTTGCCATCGCGCAGCCATTGGAAGAGTTCGCCCGAGCGCCACAGCAGCTCGTTGCGGCTGGCGGTGTAGTGGGCAAGGGTCGGCCTTGTCACGTACAGCGAGCCTTTGTTCTGCAGGACGTTGATGTCGAACGGCGGCACCGCGCCGCTCGAGGCACCGAACAGGACCAGCGTGCCGCGCGGCTTGAGCGCGCTCAGACTCTGGTCAAAGGTGTCCTTGCCGACCGAGTCGTAGACCACGTCCAGGCCTGCGTCGTTGGTAAGCCGTCGCGCCTCGGCGCCGAAGTCCTGCTCGCGGTACAGCACCACCTCGTGCGCACCAGCCTCACGTGCGAGCTGCGCCTTCTCCGCTGAGCCGGCGGTGCCAATGATCAGCGCGGCGCCGCGCATCCGCGCAATCTGACAGAACAACTGGCCCACACCCCCGGCGGCGGCATGAATCAGGCACGTCGACTCTGGCGCAAGCCGGTACGTCGAATGGGTGAGGTAGTGCGCGGTCATGCCTTGCAGCATCACCGCCGCTGCATCCTGCAGCGACACGCCATCCGGCACTGGCACCAGGCGCGCAGCCGGCACCAGCGCGTGCGAGGCGCATGATCCGCCAACGCTCGACCACGCCACATGCTGGCCCGGCGCGAACTCGGTCACGCCGTCGCCAACGGCCTCGACGGTGCCCGCGCCCTCCTGCCCGAGCGCGAATGGCAGCTCGACTTTGTACTGGCCCGAACGATGATAGATGTCGATGAAGTTCACCCCCGCCGCGGCGACGCGCACCAGCACCTGGCCCTGCCCGGGCGTCGGCGTGGGCAGCTCTTCGACGCGCATGACCTCGGGTCCGCCCTGTTCATGGATCCGCACTGCTTGCATAGCGGCTTGATTTCAGCCGCTGCGCTAGGCACGCTGCAATGGCAATGCGCCGGGACATCTCGTTCGCAGCGCGTTACGGGCCGTGGGCGCTGGTTGCCGGCGCTTCTGAGGGCATCGGCGCGGCCTTCGCCGAGGCCATCGCCCAGCGCGGCGTCAATGTGGCCCTCGTCGCTCGGCGCGGGCCACCGCTCGAGGCTTTAGCCGATCGCCTCACTGCGGACCATCACGTCGAGACGCTGCGGATCGCCGCCGATCTGGCCAACGGGATCGATGCCATTCCGGCGGCGCTCGGCGACCGCGAAGTCGGTATCGTCGTGGCCAATGCCGCCCTGTCGCTCCTCGGGCCGTTTCTCAGCGAGCCACTGGCGGCCCACCTCCAGGAGATCGACATCAACTGCCGCGCTCCGTTGGCGCTGGCACATGAGTTCGGGCACCATATGGTGCTCAGACGCAGGGGCGGGATCATCCTCATGTCCTCGCTGGCCGGCTTCCAGGGCGGTCCGAACATCGCCAATTACGCCGCCACGCGCGCCTACACGGCCATTCTGGCCGAAGGCCTGTGGGCCGAGCTACGGCACCACGGTGTCGACGTCCTGGCGTGCTGCGCCGGCGCGACCACCACGCCAGGATTGAGCAGCAGCAACTACCGGTCGTCGAGCCGCTTCGCGCCTCGCGCGCAGCATCCGCGCGAGGTAGCCGAGGAAGCCCTCGTGGCGATAGGCACCCGGCCGAGCCACGTCACCGGCCGCGGCAACCGCTTGGCAACGCTGGTCATGCGCCGGTTGATACCCCGCCAACTGACCATCCAGCTGATGGAAGCCGCCACGGAGGGGCTCAGTCGCTCGCCGAGATCGTAAACGGGTGCTCCGCGCGCGCCATGCGGGCGATCATCAGCAGTGGCATGACCAGCCAGGCCAGGTTCGCGAGCAGCACCATTGGCAGCTGCGGCGTCGCGTATTGGCCGAATGCCTCCTCGGACAGGATGATCGTCACGTTGGTGAGCATGACCGACGCCCAGATCACACTCGGGATGCGAATCCAGTCCCGGGCTGTCAGGAATGCGAAGATCGCGACGGCGTAAAACGGCCCGAAGAAGAGCGCGTCGATCCAGATCGTTGCCTTCCACCAGGCCGGCCGCGCCAACAAGACCGGATCGAACGCGCGGCCATACCAGTGCACCAGATCTACCAATGGCGCCGGCGGCCACACCGGGTACGTAAAGCTCGATGGATCGGCGATAACCAGTTGCTCGAAATCCACGGTGTACGTGACGAACCCGAGGTTCACCACAAAGAAGGCCAAGAAGAGCAGGTCGATGGGCCGTCGGCCGAGCGGAATCGCGCGCCGCATCGGCCGCCATTATGTGCCTACTTCAACACGTGGCGTAAAGCATCGGGCAGGACCGCCAGAAAGTCCGGCAGGTAGAACCGGTTCTCCCACACTGCATCGACGGCGTCCGTCAGCCAGTTGCCCGACGACGGTTCCGCCCGCTCCTCGCGAAAGTGTGGATCGTCGGCGTTCGACGGCAGCATCTCGCCCATAGGACGCACACAATAAACGAGCGGTTGCGCGCCGATTCGTGCCTGCCCGAACGGACGATGCCCCGCGCATCAGACCGGGGTTACCCTGCTGGGTCCGGAGGTTGTGTGAAACCACCACCATTCGAGTACCACGCGCCTGAGTCGGTATCCGAGGCGCTGGCGCTCCTGGGCCGCCTCGGGGACGACGCGAAAGTGCTCGCCGGCGGCCAGAGCTTGCTGCCGCTGCTCAACTTGCGCCTGGCCCGACCGGCCCACCTGGTCGACATCAACGGTCTAGCCGAGATCGGCCACATCGACGCTTCCAATGGCGGCCTGAGAATCGGCGCCATGGTCCGCCAGCGGGCTGCGGAGCGGTCGTCGCTCGTGCACGAGCGCAATCCCCTGCTCGCCGAAGCCTTGCCGTTGATCGGCCACCCACAGATTCGCAATCGGGGCACCATTGGCGGCAGTCTGGCCCACGCCGATCCAGCTTCGGAGCTGCCAGCGGTCGCCGTGGTGCTCGAGGCCGACCTGGTGGTGCGCAGCGCGCGTGGCGAGCGTGTGCTCAAGCCCGAGCAGTTCTTTCAGACGTTCCTGACGACGACAATCGAGCCCGACGAGCTGTTGGTCGAAATCCGCTTACCCGCCTGGCCAAGCAACGCCGGCTGGTCCTACCAGGAGATCAGCCGCCGCCACGGCGACTTTGCACTCGTCGGCGTGGCCTGCGTGCTTCGCCTGAATGCCAGCGACGGCATCGCCGAAGCGCGGCTGGCCTACACCGGCGCCGGCGGCGCCCCCATTCGTGCGCGCGATGCCGAACGCGCGCTCGCCGGCCAACCGGCCACACCCGACACCTACACCGCCGCCGCCGAGCAAGCTGCGCAGGCCCTGGACCCACAGTCCGATGTCCACGCGCCAGCGGCGTATCGCACCCATGTGGCCAAGGTGCTCACCCGACGGGCGTTAAGCGAAGCCGCCCAGCGGGCTAAAGGAGGCCACTCATGACCCGCATGCACATCGACCTGACGGTTAATGGCCAAGCGCGCGAGGCGACCGTAGAACCAAGAAAGACGCTGGCCGACACGCTCCGCGAAGACCTCGGGCTGACCGGCACGCATCTTGGGTGTGAGCACGGCGTGTGCGGCGCGTGCACCGTCCTGGTCAATGGCGAGGCGATCCGCTCGTGTCTGATGCTGGCCGTGCAAGCCCGCGGCAGCGAGATCCAAACCGTCGAGGGTTTACAGCAACAGGACGGGCAGCTCCACCCGATCCAGCAAGCGTTTCGCGAGAGCCACTCGTTCCAGTGCGGCTTCTGCACGCCCGGATTCGTGATGACTGCGGTTGCCTTTCTCGCTGAATCGAAGAACCCAACTGAGGTCGAGATTCGCGAGGCGCTATCCGGCAATATCTGCCGCTGTACGGGCTATCAAAGCATCGTCGAGGGCGTGCAGCTAGCCGCCGAACGTCTCGAAGCTGGTGCCGCTGTCCCCGTCGGCGCGGTTGGAGTGTAAACACCATGCGCATCACCGGAACCAGCATTCAGCGCGTCGAGGACGCGCGCGTGCTCACCGGTCGGGGCCGCTACGTCGACGACGTGTCCCTACCGGGTATGCTCCACGCTGCCTTCGTACGCAGCCCACACCCGCACGCGCGCATCACGCGTGTCGACACCAGTGCCGCGCAGGCGATGCCTGGCGTGGTCGCCGTGCTGACCGGCGCCGAGATGCAGCGGCTCAGCAATCCGATGGCTATCCAGATGGTGCCGGGCTATCGCAGCCCGGTCTTTCATCCGCTGGCGACGGACCGCGTGCGGTTTGTCGGCGATCCGGTGGCAGTGGTGATCGCGGAGAGTCGGTATCTCGCCGAAGACGCGCGTGACGAGGTCGAAGTCGACTACGCGCCGCTGCAAGCTGTGGTGTCGATCGAGCAGGCGCTCGATCCCAGCCGCCCGGTGCTGTTCGACAACGTCGGCAGCAACATCGTCATGCAGGACTCGCACACGTACGGCGAGATCGACGCGGCGTTCGCCAAAGCCAACCGCGTGATCAAGGAACGCTTCCGTCAGCACCGCTACGCCAACGTGCCGATGGAAACGCGCGGCTGCGTCGCGCACTACGATCCAGGCACTGAAGAGCTGACCTACTACGTTGCGACGCAATCGCCGCACGGAGTGCGCTTCGCACTCTCCGGTTTGCTCAATCAGCCGGCCCACCGTCTGCGGGTGGTCAGCAACGATGTTGGCGGAGCATTCGGCCTGAAAGGCTTCGTCTATCGCGAAGACGTCGCCATCGCCGCCGCCAGCAAGCACCTCGGTCGGCCGATCAAGTGGATCGAAGATCGCAACGAACACCTGCTGGCCTCAGCCCACGCGCGCGAGGAAGATGTTGCGGTCGAAGCCGCCGTGACCGACGACGGGACGCTGCTCGGACTCAAAGCAAGTCTCGTTATGAACCAGGGCTCGTATCCCCTGCTGCCGTTCCCCTCGGCGCTGTTCACGTCGATCATGCGCGTGATGATGCCCGGGCCGTATCGGCTGCAGGCCTTTCAGTTCGACACCACCGTCGTGGCCAGCAACAAAGCACCATATGTCGCCTATCGGGGGCCATGGGAAGTCGAAACCTGGGTGCGCGAGCGCCTGCTCGACATGATCGCGCGCGAGCTGAATATCGATCCGGTCGAGATTCGGCGCAAGAACATGGTGACTGCCGCGGAGCAGCCGACGCCGATGATCACCGGCCCGAGTCTGGAGCGCATGAGCGCGCGCCAGACACTCGACCGGGCGTATGAGCTCATGGATTACAGCGCCTTCCGCACCGCCCAGACCGAGGCGCGGGCGCACGGTCATTACAGGGGCCTCGGTATTGCGACGTACATCGAGGCCGCACCCGGCCCGCGCAATATGTCCGAGGCGCTTGGCTTCGGGCTCGGCAAGGAGCGTGCACAGGTGCGCATGGAGCCTGATGGGCACCTGACCGTGATCACGGCGCAGATGCCGCACGGCCAGGGGCACGAGACCACGCTGGCCCAGGTCGCCGCCGATGAGATGGGCGTGCCGTTTGACCACGTCAAAGTCCTGTATGGCGACACGCGCATAACGCCGTTCAGCCTGATCGGCACAGGCGGCAGTCGCTCGGCGACCATGGCATCGGGCGCGGTGCTGTATGGCACGCGGCGCGTCAAAGACAAAGTGCTGAGCATAGCCGCGAGCATGCTCGAGGCCTCGCCGGCCGATCTCGAGATCGATAGTGCCATGATCTCAGTCAAAGGCGCACCGCAACGCGCGATGCCTTTGGGCGAGATCGCGATGATGGCGTACATGGCGCCACAGCACCTGCCGCCTGGCACCGAAGCTGGCCTCGAAGCGACGCACGACTTCGACGGCGACGAAGGCGGTTGGTCGCAGGCAACGCACGCGTGCTGGGTCGACGTCGACGCCGAAACGGGTCGGGTCAAGATCGACCGTTACCTGGTCGTCGAGGACTGCGGCACGCTGATCAACCCGGCCATCGTCGAGGGTCAGGTGCGCGGCGGCGTGGCCCAGGGCATCGGCGGGGTCCTGTATGAGCATGCTGCGTATGATGACGAAGGCCAGTTCCTGGCGGGCACGTTCATGGACTATCTGCTGCCGACCACCACGGAAGTCCCGCGCATCGAGATCGAGCACCTCGAGACACCAGCCATCAGCGATGTCAACTTCCGCGGCGTCGGCGAAGGCGGCGCCCTTGGCGCCCCGGCCGCTTTGACCAATGCCATCGAAGATGCGCTCGCACCATTCGGCGTCAAGATCCGCGAGCAGTACCTACCGCCGTCGCGCATCCTGGAGCTCACGGGGGCCGTGCCCGTCTGACGTTTCCGCCATGCGGCGGGTTTGCCAGCTGAAGGCCCGCCGCCCAGGCGCCAACTGCTGCCGGCCGGTTGTTTACCGATCGGCCGCGCTGCCTGGCGCAACTCGCGGAATAGCTTGACCACCCCGCGGGGGCGGCGGTAGCGTCCGGCACCCCAGGGGAGGTGCCGATGATTCCGGCCTCGTTCAAGTACGCCGCCGTTCAGTCGGTCGACGAAGCGGTCGGCCTGCTCAGCGACCACGCGGACGCCAAAGTGCTCGCCGGCGGCCACAGCCTGTTGCCGCTGATGAAGCTCCGGCTGGCCAACCCGCCCGTTCTGGTCGACATCAACCGAATCCCCGATCTCAACTACATCCGTGAGGATCCGCAGGTCGGCCGGCTCCGCATCGGCGCGCTCGCGCGCCACGTTGACTTCGAAAACTCCCGATTGATCAAAGACCGGTATCCGATGCTGTGGGAGACGGCGCGCGGCATCGGCGACCCATTGGTCCGCAATCGCGGCACACTGGCTGGCTCTGTCGCCCATGCCGACCCGGCCTCGGACTGGCCAGCGGCGCTGTTCGCGGCCAACGCCGAAATCGTCGCCACCGGCCCCAATGGCCAGCGCGTTGTCCCGATCGCGCAGTTGTACGTCGGCATCCTGACCACCAGCCTGACCAACGATGAACTAGTCACAGAGGTCCGCGTACCACTGGCCAGGCCACGCAGTGGCAGCGCCTACGAGAAGCTGGAACGCAAGGTGGGCGACTATGCCGTGATCGGCGTGGGCGTGATGGTCAGCCTGAACGAGGCCGGCAGTATCGCCACAGCCGGCATCGGCCTGTGCAACGCCGGCTCGACGACGATCAAGGCCACTCAGGCCGAAGCCTTCCTGGTCGGCAAGCCGCCCGCACCCGACAACTTCAACGAGGCGGCCCGGCTGGCGATGGAGGATTCGGACCCCGTCGAAGACGACCGCGGTCCCGTCGACTACAAACGGGCCATGGTGCGCGAGCTCACCCGGCGTGCGCTCATGCGCGCCCTTGACCGCGCTCGAGGAGCGAGCTAATGCCCGAGCCAGTACTGCGCACCACGATTACGGTCAACGTCAACGGGCAGCCGCACACCGCCCAAGTCGAAGCCCGTCTGCTGCTGGTCCACTTCCTCAGAGAAACGCTCAATCTGACGGGCACGCATATTGGCTGCGATACGTCCAACTGCGGCGCATGCACCGTCATCGTCGATCGCCAGGCAGTGAAGTCCTGCACCATGCTGGCTGTCCAGGCGGACGGCGCATACATCCAAACTATCGAAGGCGCCGAGCAAAACAATCAGCTCCATCCACTGCAAGAGGGCTTTCTGATGGAGCACGGCCTGCAGTGCGGATTCTGTACACCGGGCATGATCATGACGGCCACGGCGCTGCTGGCGAACGATCCGAGCCCAACCGAGGCGGAGATCAGACGTGGCATCTCGGGCAACCTGTGCCGCTGCACAGGCTACGTGAACATTGTCAAAGCCATTCAGTACGGCGCCGCCAAACTGCGCGAAGAAGAAGCCGTCAGCACTCGGGAGGCGACGCATGCCTGACGCATCTGCCACCCTCGGCGGCATCGGCCACTCCGTCAAGCGCAAGGAAGACCCGCGCTTTCTGCGCGGACTGGGCAAGTACATCGACGACATCAAGATGCCCGGCATGCTGTTCATGGACATAGTTCGCAGCCCGTACGCGCACGCGCGCATCTTGAATATCGATGCGTCTGAGGCGCTGAAGGTGCCGGGCGTGGTCGCAGTCGTCACGGGCAAGGACCTCGAAGCGGCCGGCCTGCACTGGATGCCCACGCTCATGAGCGATACCCAGATGGTCCTGCCCACGGACCACGTGGTGTACCAGTCGCAAGAAGTGGCATGCGTCCTGGCCGAAGACCGCTACGCCGCTGCCGACGGCGCTGCCGCGGTCCAAGTTGACTACGAAGCGCTCGAGCCGGTGATCGATCCGTTCAAGGCGCTCGAGGAGGGCTCGCCCCTCGTTCGACCCGACAAGGATAAGAAGTCGAACCACATCTGGCACTGGCAAGTGGGTGACAAGGACGCCACCCAGCGCGCAATCGACTCGGCCGATGTCGTCGTCGCGGAGGACATCTACATCCCGCGCATCCACGTCGCCTCGATCGAGACGTGCGGCTGCATCGCCAGCTTCGACCGCGTCGCGGGCAAGCTCACGGTGTGGATGACGACACAAGCGCCGCACGCGATTCGCACCGTGTTTTCGCTGGTGTCGAAGATTCCAGAACACAAGATCCGCGTGATCTCGCCGGATATCGGCGGCGGCTTCGGCGGCAAGGTGCCGGTCTACCCGGGCTACGTGTGCGCCGTCGTCGCCGCGCTGACCACCGGGCGACCGGTCAAGTGGATCGAGGACCGCTCCGAAAACCTGCAAGCTGACTCGTTCGCGCGCGATTACCACATGCACGCCGAGCTAGCCGCCGACAAGAACGGCAAGATGACCGCGCTGCGCATCAAGACGCTGGCCGATCACGGCTCGGCGGATGCCGCAGCCAATCCGTCCAAGTTTCCGGCCGGCCTCTTTTCGATCTGTACCGGCTCGTACGACATGCCCAACGCGTACGTCGAGGTCGACGGCGTCTACACCAACAAGCCGCCGGGCGGTGTCGCGTATCGCTGCTCGTTCCGCGTGACCGAGGCGGTGCACTGCATCGAGCGCATGGTCGACTCGCTGGCGTTGAAGCTGCATGTGGATCCGGCCGAGCTGCGCCAGAAGAACTTCATTCAGCCCGAGCAATTCCCGTACAAGTCCGTGCTGGGGTGGGAGTACGACTCGGGCAACTACCCGGCCGCTTTGAACAAAGCGCTGGGCATGATCGGCTACGAGGAGCTGCGGCGCGAGCAAGCTGAGAAGCGTGCTCGCGGCGAGCTGATGGGCATCGGCATCTCCACGTTTACCGAAATCGTCGGCGCCGGACCCTCCAATACCTTCGACATCCTCGGCATCAAGATGTTCGACTCGGCCGAGATCCGCGTCCATCCCACCGGCTCGGCGATCGTGCGGATCGGCGTGCAGACGCAGGGCCAGGGGCACGAGACGACCTTCGCCCAGATTGTCGCCGAGGAGCTTGGGCTGCCTGTCGAGAACATCGAGGTCGAGCACGGCGACACTGATACCGCGCCATACGGTCTTGGCACCTACGCCAGCCGGTCAACACCGACCGCTGGCGCAGCCACGGCCATCGCCGCGCGCAAGATCCGCGATAAAGCCGCCCACCTGGCCGCCCACTTATTGGAGGTCTCTGTCGACGACCTGGAATGGCGTGACTACAAGTTCCAGGTCAAAGGCGCGCCCGAACGGTCCAAGACCATGGCCGACCTGGCGTTTGCCGCCTACACCAACCATCCGCAAGGTATGGAGGCTGGCCTGGAGGCGGTCTGTTATTACGATCCACCCAACCTGACCTTTCCGTTCGGCGCCTACATCGCCGTGGTCGATCTCGACCGAGGCACGGGTGAGGTCAAGGTGCGCCGCTTCGTCGCCGTCGACGACTGCGGCACCGTGATCAACCCGATGATCGTCGAAGGCCAGATCCATGGCGGCCTGACCATGGGCCTCGCGCCGGCCCTGTACGAGCAGATCTGGTACGACGAGCAGGGCAACATCCACGGCGGCACGTTGATGGACTATCTGGTGCCCACGGCGATGGAGACGCCGGCATGGGAAACCGACCGCACCGTCACACCCAGTCCGCACCATCCACTGGGCGCCAAAGGTGTGGGCGAATCGGCCACGGTTGGCGCGCCGCCCGCGATCGTCAACGCCGTAGTCGATGCACTGTCGCACCTTGGCGTGACACACATCGAGATCCCCATCACGCCGCCCAGGCTGTGGCGCCTTCTTCGCGACAAGGGCGTGGCCCTCTGACGGTCTCCGCGGGTGACTTGCTCGAACGGGCGGCAGCGCTGCGCAAGCAGGGCGTGCCGTTCGTTCTTGCTACGGTGGTCCATAGCGTCAAGCCGGCGTCCGCCAGGCCAGGCGACCGGGCATTGCTGACCTCTGATGGCGCGTCGCAGGGCTGGGTCGGCGGCGGCTGCGTGCACGCGTCCGTCGAACGCGAGGCACACCTGGCGCTCGCCGACGGCGCCCCGCGCCTGGTGCGACTCTCACCCGAGGCACGGCCCGAGGACGGTATCGTCTCGTATCCGATGATGTGCCACAGCGGTGGCACCCTGGAGATCTACCTGGAACCCGTCCTGCCCGCACCAGCGCTCGTCGCCCTCGGCGAATCGCCCGTCACCGAAGCCCTGTCAGTCATGGCGCCACCCCTCGGATTTCGCTTTTTGCGCTCCCTCGAAGCTGGGCCATCGACCGACACATGGGTGGTCGCCGCGGGCATGAGCAGCGGCGAGGACCACCCACTGGTCCGCGAGGCGCTGGCCAGTGGCGTGCCCTACGTGGCAATGGTCTCGAGCCGCAAGCGTGCCAACGGCCTGCTCGACGAGCTGCGTGCCGAAGGCGTCACCGAAGACACGCTGGCCAGGCTCAAGGCGCCGGCCGGCCTGGACATCGGCGCCGCCAACGCCGCGGAGATCGCGCTGAGCATCCTGGCCGAGATCGTCCAACTGCGCCGCGCACGCATTCCCGAACCCGCCGCCGCGCCTGCGCCTCGCGAAACAGCCGTCGATCCGGTGTGCGGCATGGAGGTCGTGGTGGCCACCGCCACGTGGACGGCCGACCGAGACGGCCAAACGTTCTACTTCTGCGCCGCCGGTTGCCGCAAAGCCTTTCTTGCGGCGTGACTTCTAGGTCAGCGCGACGGCAAGATTGCGAGCAGTCGCCCGTTCGACCTGACCTACCAGGTCGTCATAGTCGAATGGCTTCTGAATTACGCCTTCAGCCTGATGGGCATCGTGCTCGTTCATCAGCGTGCCGTAGGCGCTCACGACGATGACCGGAATGCCTTCGGTCTGATCCGAAGCCTTGAGCTCGCGCAGCACTTCCAGGCCCGACTTGGTTGGCAATGCGAGATCGAGCAACACTGCGTCAGGCGCGTGCTCGCGGGCGAGATTCAGCCCTTCCTCGCCATTTTTGGCCTCGACCACGGCAAATCCCTCGCCCGCCAGCAAGGCCGTGGTGATGGTCCGGGTCCAGGGGTCATCTTCAATTATCAGCACCGTCTTCTGGCCCGAGTTCGCCGCGATCATGCCTGTACCTCCGAGCGCGCGAGACTTTCCCCTCCCGGGCTACTCGCATGTGAAAGGTAACAGACGCGGCACGAACTGCCAAGGGGCCGGAGGCAGCCGGCCTCCGACCCGATGGTAATCCTTACTCGCTGAGCGGTTGAACGTCGTAGCCGGAGTGCGGCGCCGCCACGTACGGGAACGTGGCTTTGAACGGCACGTCATTGGCGTCGACGCCGTCGCCGAGCTGGTTGTTCGGGCTCAGATTGCACAGCCCGAGCGCGCTCGCCAGGATGTCACCGTAGCCACACGCGACAGCGCGCAGCTCGATGTCGACCACGTCGTCGGCCAGCCGGCGCCCGTTCGGGAAGCCGTCGAACTGACCAGCCATCGCGCCCAGTCGATTCACACCGTTCGGATTCGTGGAGCTCGGCGCGATCGCCATGTTGAGCCGCAGGAAGTCCGATTTGACCACGTTGGGCGGGCTGTTCAAGCCAGGCACGCCCGTCAACAGCACGGTGGATAGATCGCGCCGGTCGGTCGTCGGCACATCCGCGGTCGCCGGATACAGGAAGTTGATCAAGCCCGCGAGCTCGGGGCTCTTGTAGCGATTGAGAAACCGAGCGCCGTCGTCGCCTGGTTCCGAGCGATTCCAGAGGTCCTTGTCGCCGAGCGGGATGATGACCTCGTTGATCAGCGGCTCGCCGAGTCGCGAAACCTGCACCCACGGGCCCGACTCGCGGTCGTTGCCGTCTTCGCGCAGGACGGTCGTCTGCTGCCGGCTCGCGCTGGCATAGACGCCGATGATGGCGCGCGGATCGCCGGCGCTCATTGGCGCCTTGTGATCGGCGGTGAGATCGGTGATCGGCAGCTGCAGCGCGATGCTGTGCACGTTCATGGCACGCAGCGCGTCACGCCCAGGGGCCGTCGGCAGCGGGATGATATGCAGCGAGTTGAACGGTCGCAGTCCACCCAGGTCGAAGATCGAGCCGAGGTCGACGAAGAACGGATCGTCGCGCTGGCCGGCGAAGACCATGCCGCCGTTTTCGAGCTGATGAACGCCCTTGCTGCCAATGTTGGCCTCGTAGTTCGGCGTCGAGCGGGCGCCGACGTTCACCGGCGGGACGGTCAGATCCCAACCGACGTTCTTGCTCGTGCCATTCTCGACGCGCGTCACACGGTACGTCTGGGGCAGATTCCAGTCCGTGTCCTCGGGCGACGTGAGCTGATTTGTGTTGTAGAGGAACGAATCGCGATTGCGCAGTCCCGTCTTGAACTGGAACTGGTAGGTGATGTGATCCTCGGCGTCGCCCACGTTGTCGACGTGAATCTCGTACAGCACGTTGTCGTTGAACGAGTTGAAGTTCGGGCCGCCCGCTGGATCCTGGAGCGGGATGTAGTTGGCGATGATCGTGACCGTGTCCGGTTTGTCAGGACTGACAAATGCGTACAGGTCAGTGTTATCGGCGGAGGGGTCGTTGCTGATACCGGGTGCCTCGCGATGACTCGAGGCGCCGACGAGGGCCGGCGCGGTCATCGCGCCGGCCAGCAGACCGGCGGTAACCGCCAGGGTCCCGACCAGAGCTAGCGGACGCTTCATGGTTAGACCAATCCTTCTTCTCAGCGCTGAGAAGATTTGCGGCTCCGAGCGAAAGGTGCCGGCGCGCTTTCACTCGAGGCCCGGCGGCGCTGAATCACCGGTCCCAGGCTCGTGTACGACACCGCGGCGCCAGTGGATCACTTCTTGCAGATAGATCCGCCCGAGCGAGTGGCCGACCCAGTGGACGCTGAGCAGCAGCGCGTCGAGCGCGTCCTCGAACAGGGACTCGAGCGCGTCCAGACACCCGAAGCGGCCCGCGCGGTGATCTCGCGCGTCGAGCGACTCAGCCGCGGCAAGACCGAGGAACAGTCCGGGCAAGTCGCCGTGCACCCGGGCGCCCCATCAGAAACGGACAAAGAGCGCGCCGCGGCGACCACGATCGAGCACGCCGCCGAACGACGCTCCCCAGAGTCCGCGGTCGCTGCCGCACTGACCACGACCGCCGCCGAAACCGTTGCGCCGACGCCAGCCGCGCCCAAGATCGTCGAAGCCGCGCAGGCGGCGCTCACCCCACACACACGCGTCTCGCCGGAAGCCGAACGCGGTCGACGCCTGCTCAAAGAGGCCACGCTGCAGCGGATGGGTCCACTGCAGGCGCTGGATGCGCGGATCTACCTGGCGATCAACGCGGCGCCCCATCCGGGCTGGCTCGATAGCCTCGCCTGGGTCCTGGCGGTCGTCACCGTCGGCGGTTGGATCTGGGTCGTCGGGACGCTCATCGCGTACCTGCTGCGCGTGCCACGCTCGTGGACCGCGGTCATGCGCCTGCTGCCCAGCGTCGTCGGCGCGACCTGGGTGGTCGAGTACCCGATCAAAGCCTATTTCCGACGCCGCCGGCCGTTTGTCGAGATCGTGCGGGCGCTGGTCATCGGTAAGAAGCCCGGCAGTTGGTCATTCCCGAGCGGTCACACCGCTGCTTCCTTCGCCAGCGCGTGGGTGCTGTTCACGGTATGGCCGACGCGTGCGGCGATCTTTGCCGCTCTAGCGGCGACGGTCGGCTTTAGCCGCATCTATGTTGGCGCCCATTACCCCGGCGATGTCGCCTCGGGGGCAATCGCCGGCACCGTCCTGGCTGAGCTGATCCGCCGCGCGATCAAGCGCGTTCTGTAGCGCGCTGCTGGGCCACCAGGATGAATCTCACGATCTGCTCACGCTCGGCCAGGCTCGACTCGACGAACTGACAGCCGCTTCCCAGCCCTCAGCGTTGCGATCCACGCGCAGCACCATCATGCGCAGCCGCAGCAGGTGCCGCCCCGCGTCTGTAAGAATCCGCAGATCGACACGCTGGCCAGTCACCAGCTGGGGCCCTGACGCGGTGTCCGGCGCGCTCATGCGTACGGCTTAGAGCGTCAGCGGGTGGCCCTGTGCTTCGGCAAGGCTGCGCAGCCGCGGCCAATCCACCCGTATGTAGTACACGTAGTGCTCGGGCGTGGGCTCCTCGGTCCGCACTTCGGCGTACCCCGGCCGGACCAGGTACTGAATCAGCACGTCAGCCGCGCGGTTCTGGTCCGCAACACTACTGTCGTATGGCACCTCGAGTGCTTCGGGCCCACCCCGGCCACGCACGTCGGCGATGGCCGCCCGGAAATCGTCGAGCTCACGCCGTGCTTCGGCGAGCTCGTCGCGCTCGACTCGGTGCTGGTCCTCCTGGAGCTCGGCAAGGCTGCGCCTGGACGTTGCCTCACGTTCGCGCTCGACGGCCTCCACCTCGAGTCGATCGCGTGTCAGCGCATCGAGCAGGGTGGCAAGGCCCCGCTCGTCAGTACGCCAGTCCAGAGCGCCAAAGCCACTCAGCCACCGCCGCGGTGGCCCGTTCTGCCTGGCCATCTAAAGTCCATTGTCTTACAAGAACCGTGCCTGGTGCACCCCTGCCAGCTCAGCATAGTAGGCCCACCGCCCGGCAGGACTCGCCAACCGCGCTTTGAGCGCCGCGCGCTCCTCGGGCGGGATCACCCGCGGCTGACGCCCGAGCAGGGCCACCTTGTAGTTGACGTCCGCCAGCTTCTCCAGGTGGATGGCGCCGAGCACCGCCTCTTGAACGCTGTGCCCGACACTCACCACGCCGTGTCCCTGCAAGTGACACACCCGGTGGCTCCCGAGACTCTGTGCCAGCCGTTGTCCCAGCTGCGCGTTCACGACCAGCTCGGCGCACGCGAAAATCGGCACCGGCCCATCGGCCACCACCTGTGACTCGAGGTGCAGCAGCGGCTGAATGTCCAACGCCACGATCCCGGCGAGCGTCGCCATCGGCTGATGCGTATGCACGACCGACTGCACATCCGGTCGGGCGCGGTAGATCTCGGTATGGATAAAACGTTCTGAGGGCGGCTCGTGCTCGCCGTCGAGGAGTCGCCCATCCAGGTCGATCAGCACCATGTGCTCGGATGCCATGGTGTCCATGCCGCGCACGTGAGGCGAGTGTTTCGGCTTGATCAGCACGTGCTCGCCCAGACGGACGCTGGGATGCCCCAGATAATCGGCCAGGCCGAGCTTGTACAGGATCCTGCACGCCGTCGCGAGCAACTCGCGCGGCTCGGCCTGCCTGTTCGTCGTCAGTAGCGGCGACCGCCACCGCCGCCGGTGAAGCGGCGGCCTGCGCCGGCGCCACGGCGCTGCTCGAAGCAGGTCGAGCAGTAGACGGGCTTATCGGAGCTTGGCTGGAACGGAACGCTGGCAATGCTGCCGCAGCCCGAGCAGACGGCCTCGTACATCTGGCGCGGTCCACGCGGCGCGCCGTCGTAGCCGCCAGTGGAGTACGAGCCGCGCTCGCGCTCGGTGCGCCGCGCCGCGCGGCAATCACTGCAGCGCGTCGGCTCCGAAAAACCGCGACTTGCGTAGAAGTCTTGCTCGCCGCTGGTGAACGTGAAAGCCTGACCGCAATCGCGGCAGGTCAAAGTCATATCGCCCGACATGTGTCCGACGGCTCCTGAAACTACTGGAAATGACCGTGCCGTGCTGGCCTGGCGCGGTTTACGAATAACGGTTTGGGTTCCGTCGACACGAGAATGGGGCGAGGAACGAGCCAGCCGAGGCAGTGTATCGGGCAGGTTTGCCGCCGCGCCACCCCCTCCGGCCGGCTCTCCCGAGCTTCAGGCGAAAGCTTCAGGCGGCGATCGGCTGGCGCTCGTCCGTCGCCACATTGGCGCGCACCAGCGGCTGGAGCTGGAGCAGGCTCGACGGGCGGCGCGGCTCGAGGCGGCGCAGCGCGGTGTCGCACACGGAACAACGGAACGAGTGACCGGTGCGGCGCTGGCCACACGTGGCGCAGAACAGATACTGGTAGGACATCATTGGCCTCCTTTGGCTAGCTACAGCATCGCCCGGATACGCGTAGCTGGGCATCGGAGCCTAGGCGTATGTCGCCTACGCTATTTCGCGTACACCCGTGTCCCCCTCCCGGAGATCGCTCGACGCCGAACGCTTGCGCCTGGTCCTCGAGCTTGGCCAGCGCGTCACGTCCATCCTCGACCTCGACATGCTCCTGCCTGAGGCGTGTCGCCTGATCGCCGAAGCCTTCAACTACGACATGGTCGGCATCAGCCTGCTCGACCCACTAGATGCGACCCGTCTACTGCAGGCAGCCGCCTTTCCCGAAGAGCGGCGCTTGCCGCGTTCGTTCCGTGTGGCAGTCGGCAGCGGTCTGACTGGCTGGGTCGCACGTCATGGCCGGCCGCGCCTGGTCAACGACGTGACCATGGAGCCGCGCTATATCGCCGGCCCGGGCCGCGAGCGGACCCGCTCCGAGCTCGACGTGCCGCTTGCGCTCGGCCAGCGCACGATCGGCGTGCTCAACGTCGAGAGCGAGCGCACCGGCGCCTTCGCCGCCCACGACGTGCCGTACCTGCAGGGACTGGCCGGTCAGCTCGCCCAGGCCATCGACAATGCGCGCCTGGCCGCGCAGTCGCGCCAGCTCGCCGCGGCCGAAGAGCGCGGCCGCCTCGCGCGCGACCTGCACGACGAGACCATCCAATCGCTCGTCGCACTCGGACGACAGCTCGACCTCCTGGGTCTAGATCTGGAGCACAAGGACGAGGCCACGGAGCGGCTGGAACGCGCGCAGTCATTGCTCGCCAGCACGCTCGACGGCGTCCGCCGCCTGAGCCAGAACTTGCGCCCGGCCGCGCTCGAAGACCTCGGCCTGGCCGCCGCCGTACGCAGCCATGCCGCCAGTCTGCACGACCTCGGCCTGGACGTCGACGTGACCATCAACGGCAGTCCGACGCGCCTGTCGCCGGCTATCGAGTACGCCGCCTATCGCGTCGCGCAAGAGGCGTTGAGTAACGTGGCGCGCCACAGCCAGGTAACCATGGCCTCGGTCGAGCTCGCGTTTTCCCCTGAAGAGCTCACGCTGTGTGTCATGGACGAGGGCGACGGATTCCTGGTCGGCAGCACGCCGCCCGGCCAGGGGCTGCTGAGCATGCGCGATCGCGCCGCCGACATCGGCGCCGATCTGACGATCGACTCCTACCCAGGCAAGGGCACGCGCGTGCGGCTGTGGGTGCCGCTGGCGCTTACGCTGCTCGAAGGCCGATGACCCAGCCCCTGGTTCGCGTGGTGCTGGCCGACGATCACGCCCTGGTGCGCGAGGGCACCGCCGAACTGCTCGAACGCGCTGGTGACATCCGCGTCGTGGGCCAGGCCGCGGATGGCCTCGAGGCGCTACGGCTAGTGCAGTCGCTGCGGCCCGACGTGCTCCTGCTGGACGTGGCCATGCCCGGATTGGACGGACTCGAGGTGGCGCGGCGCGTGCGTCGAGCGTCACCGGCCACGGCCATCGTGGCGCTCACCGCGCACGACGAAGAGGCGTATGTCCTGGCGATGCTCGAGGCGGGCGCCAGCGGCTACCTGAGCAAAGCCAGCCGGGGCCAACAAGTCGTGCAGGCCGTGCGTGCCGCGGCCGCGGGCGAGACGGTGTTTTCAGGCAGCATTGGGGCCAGCGTGGCGCGCCGCGCGCTGGGCGGGGATGCACACGCGTCGACGCTGACGCCGCGCGAGCTGGAGGTCCTCCGTGCCGCTGCGCGCGGCCTGGGCAACAAGCAGATCGCGACAGAGTTGAGCATGAGTCCGCGGACGGTGCAGACGCACCTGACTCGGGTGTTCGCCAAACTCGGCGTAACGTCGCGCACCGAAGCGGTGCTGTACGCCCTGCGCCAGGGATGGGTCATCGCACAGGGGCAAAAAAACGAGGACACCTTTTGAGGGGCGCCCTCGTGACTCTCAAGGATTCATTTCGCTTGGATAATGGTGTGTGGCTTCAACATCGCGACACGTCGTCCGACGTTCGACCTTTCCAGTTGTCAGATCGGCCCCGGTCAACCACCTGGTGAGGCGTTGTCGACTCGATGGGCCCGCTTGGACGCCTCGCGTGCCGCTGGCGTGACCCCTGTCCGGCGCCGTTCGCCGATGGGGCCGCTATCGATCGACTTGCCAGCGGCAGTTGAGCCGGTGCGTCTTCCGAAGGTTCATTCGTTATCCTCCTTGAAGCGCTTGCTCGACCCACACCATAGCAAACGGTCTGTCAAAAAGGGGTAACAGGACGGTTACTTCATTTGCAATTGCGTTGCGCCGATGCGCTTGCTTACTGGGCACGACAGTTGCGATGGGTCGCTGTTTAGAGGAGATTCGTGATGGCCACCACGCCCGAGTCTGAGCGCCTGACATCGAGCGAATTCACCCAGCAGACGATGTGGTCTGACATGACCCAGCAGCGTTGGCTAATCGCCGTCGGGATCGGCATTGGCGTGCTGCTGCTGTTCAACCTGATGCGTCGGCCGCCCGAGCAGGAGCAGGCTGCGCGCCGCCTGGTGCGCGACTGGCGCAAAGTCGACGACGTGGACGATGCGCGCGATCTACTCGGCGAGAACATCCCGATGATCCTGCGCCCGGCGCTTTTGCTCGTATTGGAGGAAGTGGAGCGCCAGGTGCGCCAGGGCTTCCGCCGCATCGAGCGCACCATCGACCACCTCTAGGCCAAGCAAGCTCGCGCAGCCGGCATTCCTCCATCCCCTCCATTCCCTCCGAAGGAGTCCCGGCCCGGGGCGACGAACACGCGCACAGCAGCATTAAGGCAACCCCCGCCAGGGGCGCCATCAGGTTCGGACGCCACACGGTTACAAGACGCCCAGCGAGTAACCCACCCGCTGGTGGGTCAGCACGAACTTGGGATCGCTCGCGACGTCTTCGATCTTGCGCCGCAGCCGCGCCACGTTGACCCGCAGCAGGTGGACCTCATCGCGATACGCGGGTCCCCATACCTTCTCGAGGATCGCGGTGCTCTGCTGCACTTTGCCCGGCGTACGGGCCAGGAGGGCCAGGATGCTGAACTCGGTGGGCGTGAGATCGACCGGCTTATCGCACTTGTAGGCCAGGTGCTGGTCGAAATCGACGCGCAGATCGCCGGTCACGAACGCATCCGGCGCGGCCTCGTTGGCGTAAATGTTCGAGCGACGCAGCAGGGCGTTCACGCGTGCCAGGAGCTCGCGGCTGCCGAACGGCTTGGTCTGATAGTCATCGGCGCCCGCGGCGAGCCCGGCGACTTTGTCTTCTTCGCTGCCGAAGCCAGTCAGCATCAAGATCGGCGAGATGACCTGCTCCTCGCGCAAGCGGCGGCACACTTCGACGCCATTCATGCCCGGCATGCCGACGTCGAGGACGTAGAGGTCCGGCTGGATTTCGCGAGCGGTTTCGAGTGCGCTGAGTCCGTCAGCGGCGGCCACCACGCGGTACTGGCCCGATTCGAGGGTCCATGTGAGCAGGTTCCGCAGCCGCGGATCATCATCGGCGATGAGGACCGTGCGCTGCGTCGTGTCAGGGTTCGCCATGAGCGGTCGGATTCTAGTTATGGCGCCTGCCGAGCCCAAAAAGCCAGGAGGACCCCTCACCCCCGCCAATCATGCGACGGACTCCGTGAGGTCCAACGTGGTGCCAGTGAGGCTGGGCCGCGGCGTCTCGCGAATGCGCGTCACGCGCCGCAGCTGATCGACCGTCTCGGCCAGGTCCTTGGCGCCACGCACGATCTCGGTCACCAGCTCGTTCATGTTCTCGGGCAAGCCCGGGTACTCGGCCAGCATCTCGGCATAGCCCAGCACCACACCTAATCGATTGTTGAGCTCGTGCTGCGCCGTGCGCGCCGCGAGCAGCACCCCTTCGAGCCGCGCCCGCTCAATCGCCCCGAGCCCGGCTGCGCTCAATGCCGCCAGCGTCTCGAGGCTCTCCACCTCCTCTCGACTGAACGTCCGCCGCGCGTCACGTGTGCCCAGCGCGAGCGTGCCCAACAGCTGCCCCTCGTGCACCAGCGGCACGCCGATCGTGCTGCCTGCGATCTCAGGCCGCCGGCCACGCGCGGCCGCCCCCGCCACCTCGTCTATCGCGCGCAGCAGCTTCTCCGCGTCAGCCTCACTGACGCCCAGAATCTGCCGTGCCACCACGGTGCTGCCCTCTTCGGCGTGCACCCGCGCCACAGTGCCGGCTTCGAGCTTGCTTAGCCGCAGCGCCTCGGTCAGCAGCATCGTATACAGCGCGGCCGGATCGGTCTCGGTCGCGACCTGCCGGGCCAAACGCAGCAGTGCCTCGCGTCGCCGGTGCAGCGTCACCACGCGTTCGGCAGTGACCATCCGCGCGCCGAGATCTTCCATGTCGAACGGCTTGGACAGGTAGTCATCCGCGCCCGATTTGCGCCCGTGCAGGTGGTGCTGCTGATCGCCCAGCGCTGTGAGCAGGATGAAATACGCGTACGGCGCGTCGCTCTCGCGCACCCGACGGCACAGCTCGGGTCCTTCGACACGCGGCATGAGCCAATCGCTGATGATGACGTCGGCGCCCTGATCGAGAAACGTGGTCCAGGCTTCCTCGCCGTCGCGGGTGGCGACAGTCGTGTGGCCCTGGCGCTCGATCAGATCGAACAACAGGTCCCGAATGCCGACGTCGTCCTCCGCGATCAGTACACGCATGCCCTTCCAATCTACTGCATGGCGTCGGGTGAGCCGGCCACGGCATCGGCGATCTGGCGCAAATCCGCGATGCGGTACGGCTTGGCGATGACCTCGTCCACACCGCGTCTCTGCGCTTCCTTGGGATCGATACCGGCGCCCCAGCCGGTCACCAGCACGAAGCGCGTCCCCGGCCAGTCCTCGCGCACCGCCTCGGCCACATCCCAGCCGTTCTTGCCGGCGCCCAGGCCCAGGTCGGAGATGACCAGGTCGAATGCTTTTTCGCGCAGACGCTCGAGCGCATCTTCGCCCGAGCTAGCGACGACCACGTGGTGACCGCGCTGGCTCAGGACGAGGCTGGCCATACGCGCCAGCTGCTGCTCGTCCTCGACGACGAGGATCCGAATCGACCGTCCGCCGTTGCTCGCGGGCTTCTCGGTGAAGTCGTCGACGATCGCGGCTGGCTCGGCGACGATGGGGAAGCGCATCCGGAAGGTCGTGCCGCGGCCCGGTGCTGACTCGAGATCGATCCGCCCACTGTGGCGCTCCACGATGGCCAGCACCTGTGGCAAGCCCAGGCCGGTGCCGCGCTCACCCTTCGTCGTGAAGAACGGATCGAAGATCAGCGAGTGCAGCTCGGGCGGGATGCCACTGCCGGTGTCGCGCACTTCGATGATCGCTTCGTCTTCGCTAGCGCGTTGCGCCCGCAGAACAATCGAGCCGCCATTCGGCAGCGCATCGACCGCATTGAAGATGAGGTTGGTGAACGCTTCGCGCAGGGCGCCCGGCGACCCATGAATCGTGCACCCCGGGGCGGTCGTGACTTCCACGTTGACCGGGCGGCCCTCGGCCTGGGTGGCGTCGCGCCAACGCGGTTCGGTGAGCCGTGCCACGTCTCGGATCAGCTCGCCCAGGTCGACCCATTCCGACTCCGCCATCAGCTCCTGGGTGCGCACGAACGACAGCAGGCCCTTGAGCCGCTGGCCGCCTTCCAGCGCGGCGCGCGAAGTGATCTCGACCATCTCGCGCACGCGTGCCGTGTCGGGCAAATCGAGCAGCAGCTCCTGGCGCGCCATGTCGCTGTAGCCCGAGATGAGTGCAAGCGATTGGTTCAGGTCATGGGCGATGCCGCTCGCCATCTGACCGAGCGCGCGCAAGCGCTGACTGTGCGACAGCGTCAGGCGCGCCGCCTCGGCCTCCTTGCGCTCGCTGATGTCCATGGCGATGCCCGTCATGCGCAGCGCCCTGCCATCGGCATCACGAAAGACGCGGCCCTTGGCCAGCAGCCAGCCAACGCGACCGTCTTGCTCGACGAACCGCGTCTCCACCTGGAAGTCAGAGCCGTGTTCGATCGCCTCGGCGAAGGCACGTTCGAGCATGGGCCGATCGTCGGGATGGACGTACTTGAAACCGGCGGCGAGGGTGGTGGCGTCGGTATCGAGCGGCACCTTCACGACCGACGCCATCTCAGGTGACCACTCCATGTCGTCGTTCACGACGTCGTAGTCCCAGGTGCCCATGTGGCTGGCCTCGAGCGCCAGCCGCAGCCGCTGCTCACTGCCATGCAGCTCGGCTTCGGCGCGTTTGCGCTCGGCCAGCTCCTGTTCGAGCGCAGCGAACGCGCGCTCGGTTTCCGCGCGTGCGCGGCGCTCCGCCTCGAGCAGTCGAGCAACGCTCTCAGCGGTGCGGTGCTCTTCCGTGTGCGCAAAGATCACGACCGCGCCGCTGACGGACCCGGATGACTCGCGCAGCGGAATCGCCGACATGCGCAGCTCGATCGTGTCGGCACCGCGCGGCAGGGTGTAGTCCTCGTCGGTCACGATCTCGCCATGCAGCGCGCGCGCCACCGGCGACCACTTCGCGGACACCACCCGCCCCGTTCGCGCGTCGCGCATGCCCGCGGCCACGGCCGCCTGTGTGAGCGACTGCACGCGTTCGAGCGCGCTGCCGAAGTACCGCCGCGCAGCCTGATTCATACGGACCGCGCGGCCGCGCTCGTCGACGACCACGACGCCACTCGGCAACTGATCCAGGATCAGGGCCAGTTCGGACTCGGACAGGCCAAGCGGAGCCACCGCCGGCTTCACACCAGTCACGAATGTGAGCACGGAACGTGCCGGAGTTTTTTCACGTTTCGCCGTCGAATTGACACATTTCCGTGAACTTCACGCTATTGGCCAGACATCAGCTCGACGCATGGACATCGCGCTTCAGGAAGCGCCGGACTGGCACGGCTTTTGCCCACTGACGTGCATGATAGGACTGGAGGTCGATCTGCCATGCCAGGCGCTGTACCCAAACTTTCCCTCTCGATGTGCGATCGCCATGCCTTGAGCCGCACTCAGGCGGCCTGGCTGGGCATCTGCTGCAGCCTGTCGGGTGCCCTGCTCACGTATTTCTGCGACCCGCGCCAGGGCCGACGCCGTCGCTCGATGATGCGCGACATGGGCATGGCGCGCATGCGGCGCTTGGGCCGGGGCATGCGCCAGATGTGGCGCGGCGCGGCCGCCGATGCGTACGGCGCCTCACATCGCGTCGTGCATCTCGTGCCGCGCGAGACGGACATTCCGGACGACGAGACGCTGTGCCAACGCGTCGAGAGTCAGCTGTTCCGCGATCGACACATCCCGAAGGGGCGGATCAACATCAGCGCCGAGCACGGCACGATCCTTCTGCGTGGCGAGCTCGAGTCGATCGACGACATCATGCACCTCGAGGAGCGTGTCCAGCGCATGCACGGCGTGCGCGGCGTCCAGAACATGCTCCACCCACAGGGCACGCCCGCGCCGAACAAGGAGCGCTCGCGCATCGCCGCGACCCAGTCATCCTGAGCTTGTCGAAGGAAGCCGCTAGAGCTCGATCAGGATCCCTTCGCGCACTCCGAACCGCTCGTCTTTCTCCAACACCTCGAGGCCCTGGCTGATCTGTTTCGCACTGACCGTGCGGATGATCTCCAGGGTCTTGATCGTGTTCGGCCTCAGATAGCGCGCCAGCATGTCGAAGTCGGTGTCGCCCATGCCCGGCGCGAGGTGATCGCGCGGTCCGCGCGTATCGTGCACGTGCATCCCGACGAGCTTGTCGCCGTAGCGCCGTAGCAGCTCCTCGTGCTCGAGGAACCCGCCGTACTGGAGCTTCGCGCCGTGCCCTGCGTCGTGCCAGTAGCCAACGGGCAGCCCGTCAGTCGCGGCAAACACCTGCGCGAACTCGTTGAGGCTCGGGATCTCGTGGTACCCGTCCCGACACTCCACTCCGATCTGCACACCCGTCCCGAGTGCGTGCTCGCCGAGCTCGCGGATGCTGCTCAGGCCCGCCTCGAGGTGCGGCGCCTTGTGCGCCTCGCGCTCCGCCCAGGCCTGATCGCGCAGCGCTCGGTGCTCGGCGCTGTTTCGGCCGTGGCGCTCGATGGTGTCGAAAATCGTGCCCTGGCGCGGCGAGACGCCCGTATTGCCCATGTGCACGACGATCGCTCGGGCGCCGAACTCGACCGCGGCGTCGATCGAGCGCTTGATTGCGTCGATCGCGTTCCGTCGCTCGGTTTGATCGGTCGATGACAGCCCATCCGTCCACCGCTCGCGGTCGCCACGATCGTTGGTGCGCAAGGGGCATGGCGCGTGCAGGCTAGCGACGTGCATGTCGCGCTCGCGGGCCGCCGCCACCAATGCCGAGAGCTCGTCGGCGGTGAAGTGCATATAAGCTTCGAGTCGCCGGAAGCCGAGACCGCGGTGCTGATCGAGCACGGTCTGTGCGCTGTAGCCCGGGCCGTTCCAGGACGTGGAGAGCCCGATGGGTTCGCTCATCGCTGCAGACTGTATCCGCTAGGCTGGCGGCGCCGCGCTGGCAGCACTGCGACCACCGACAACGACGACAGTCCGACGAAGAACCACAGCACTGGCGTGTACGTGTGCAGCACGTCGTACGCCGCGCCAGCGCCGACTGGCGCAAGCGCCTGGGCAATCGACACCAGGAACTGCAGCACACCGGCGATGCTCGCGTACTGGCTCCGACCGAAGAGATGCGCCAGTAGCGCCGGCCGCGTCAGCGTGTTCGACCCGCGCGCGGCGCCGAAGAGCACCACGAACAGGATGACGCCGAGCGTCGACGGCACCAGCAGCAGCACGAGCAGCGACGCTGGCACGAAGGACAGCGTGGCCGCGGCCAGCAGGCGCGGGCTGGCGCGTTCGCCGAACGGAGCCAGAATCAATCGAGCCACCACCTGCATCGCGCCGATCGCCCCGGTGGCCGTTGCCGCGAACGTCGAGTCGTAGCCCTGGTCCATCAGGTACGGCACCAGGTGCACGCCCACGGCGATGACGGCAATCGTCGAGAGCCAGAACGCCACAGCGACCCAGGCAAACGCCGGATCGCGCAGCGCCTCGCCCACGTTGAAAGCAGTGGCGTGGCTTACCTCGGAGTGGTGCTGCCGCATGGGCTCGCCGTCCGGGTGGAAGCCGAGGTCCTCCGGCCGTCGACGCAGCACCAGCCCGTGGGCGGGAATCGTGCCCACCGCCAGGATGATCGCGAGCGTCACCAGCGAGGTGCGCCAACCCTGCTGCTGGATCAGCCACTCCGAGAGCGGCAAGAAGATCGTGCTGGCGAAGCCAGCCATGAGCGTGATCAGCGTCAACGCTCGAATTCGTTTGCGCTCGAACCAGCGCGTGGCCGTAGCAAAGGCCGGGTCGTATAGCGTCGCCGACATGGCCAGCCCGATGCCGCCCCACACCACGTACAGCTGGGTCAGGTTCGAAACCCCGGACCACGTCAGCACCAGCACGGTGCCGGCGATCGAGCCGACCGTCATCAGCAGCCGTGGCCCATGCCGGTCGAGCCATCGTCCGACCGGGATCGCCGCCAGCCCGGCAAGCAGCAACCCGAACGAAAACGCGCCGGTCATGTCGCCGCGCGACCAGCGCAGCTCGGCTTCCATAGGCGCGAGATACACGGCGAAGGCGTAGTACAGGACGCCCCACGAGATCGTCTCGGTCACGCCCAGCGTGACGACGAGGACCCAGCCGTAATAGAGCTTCACCGCGCTTCAGCGTGACCGCGCGAGCGCGCGGCTCGATCAGTATCCGCGCAGGCGCTGTGGCCGAATCCGGATCGCCAGCGGATATGCGTACGAAAACTGCTCGGCCGTGATCCCGATGCGCGTGAAGCCGGCTCGGTACCTGGCCGCGCATTCGAGCTTTGCGCGTGACGGCGGCGCATCGTCTTCGACCTGGGCGTCACCGGTAAACACGACGATGCTGCTGCCTGGCTCCGGCGTGCCGTCCGCGTTGACGGTCACCAGCCAGATGATCTCCTCCTCCTCGCGCAGTCGTCGTTCGACCCGGGCACCAAAATCGGTGCTCGAGTCGATCTGAAAACCCAACCCTTCTCAGCCTAGACTGCGAGATGGCGAACGCACAAATCAGTTGCAAAGACGCGGGCTTTGTGATCCAGAACAGATGCGCCGTTACTACCACGATTCCGTTGCGTTACGATTCTTTCTTGTGAACATGGAGCGTTCCAAAGCCGAGCGCGTGCTGCCACGCCAGGAACGAGCGCTCGTGCTGGTCGTCGAGGACGACGAGGTCATCCGAGGCGTCATCAGCGAGGTCCTGGATGACCGAGGGTTTCGAGTGGTCGCTGCGACGAACGGCGCCGAGGCGCTCGAACTGCTTGACCGCATCGTGCCCGACGTCGTCGTGCTCGACCGGCTGATGCCAGTCATGCATGGCTGGGCGTTCATGGAGAGCTACTTCAGGAAGACCAACGGCGTCGAAATTCCGATTGTCGTGGTCTCGGTCAGCCCGATTCTGCCGCGCTCCTTCGATCGCCTGGGCGTACGTACGTGCATCGGCAAGCCGTTCCAGGTCGACGACCTGGTCGATGCCGTCGAGGCGGCGCTGGAGCCTGGAGTGCCCGTCGGCTGACGCGCGGCGCGTCTTGCCTGGTTCGCCTGTCGCCGGAGGCGGCGCGGCCTGGCCCTATCATCCAAGAGGACATGCGACCCCAGGCGCACCCTGAATCCGTCATTCGCACGGACTCGGGCCGCGAGGTGCAGATCAAAGTGCACCAATGCGTCTGGAGCGGCGAGCTGCCCGAGAACTCGATGCCCGCGATCCTGGAGTGCTACCGCGAGCATGTCGCGCGCGCCGAAGTCGACGTCGCCATCCTGCGCGATAGCGACTTCCTGATCGTGCACGACCTGGATCTGGCCAAGGCGACCGACGGCACCGGCCGTGTCGACGAGACGACCCGTGGCGAATCACAGGCGCTGCGGCTGGTGACGCACGCGGGTCAGCGCACATCAGAGCGCCCGCCGCTGCTCAGCGAGCTCGTTTCGGCAATTGCCGCCGAAGCGTACCCCACCCTGTTGGAGCTGGACTTGAAAGACTGGCAGCCGTGGCCATGGTCGCGCGTCGAGGAGCTGGCTCGGCTGCTCCAGCCCGTCAGAGATCGCATCACCTTCGGCGGGGTGGCCGACTGGAATTTGCGGCGCCTGTTTCACGTCGATCCCACCTTGCCGATGGGCTTCACCATCACCCAGTATCTCGATTGGGTACCCGAGACGTCGAGGCCCGACGCCATCCCAGGCGTGCGCGGCGCCTATGGCTACCTCGACGCCCACCCGCTTGCCCGTGCCCGCCATGGCCCTGTGAGGGACTATCTGCGGGACCGGCTCTCGGGCCTTGTGCGTTTGGTGCCTGGCGTACGTGATCTCCACATACGGCTGGTAGCGGTCGAACGCATGCTCGCGGACGGCTTCGACGAGCTCGGGGACATGGTGCACCGCGAGGGCGCACTGCTCGACGTGTGGACCCTCAACGCGGGCACGCCGAACTGGCGGGCACGCCTGGAATGGGCCATCGCCGTCGGCGCCGACGTGATCACCAGCGGCACCCCGCGCGCGCTGGCGCGCGCCTACCTCGAGCCTGACGGCAACTAACCCTTACCAGTCCGCCAGCACCGAGCGATGGCTCCGCCGTGTACCGCTGGGCGGGTGGCCGTCCGTTGGCGCGTGGCGCGTAGCACGTGGCGCGTGGCGGGTGGAAGCCTCTCAAGCCCATAGCCGCCGGGGCCCGCCTCAGGCCGAACCGTGGCCGTGCACCGCGAAGCGAATGGCGCTCAGGCGCGCAGCGGGTCAAACGGCCCGGGCGCCAGCGGTGGCGGCTCGCCCGCGATCAGCGCGCTGAGCAGCGCCAGCGATCCGGGCAAGGGCGAGATGCCGCTTGGTCCGTGGCCTGTCAAAAAGTACAGCCCGCGCAGTCCGCCCTGGCCGATGAACGGCAGCCCGTCCTCGGACACTGGCCGAAAGCCTGTCCACAGCTCGACGATCGGGCAGTCACGCGCCGCGGGGATGACCTGCATCGCCCGCTCGAGCAGCCACGCCACGCCGCCCACGCTCAGGCTGGGGTCCCAGCCCGCCTCCTCGCGCGTCGCGCCGACGACGAGCCGCCCATCGCAGCGCGGCACGAAGTACGGATCCTCGGGTGTCATCAGCACGTGGCGCAGGCCGATACTCGACTGATCGAGCGCCAGAATCTGCCCGCGCTGCGGCCGCACCCGAGGCCGCGGCTGCACGCCGCCGATACCGGCCGACCAGGCGCCCGCGGCCAGGATCACCCTGTCCGCCGTGAGCGTGCCCTCGGCGGTGCGCACGCCGGTCACCTGATCGCCTTCGACCTGCAGCGCGTTGACCTCGACCCCGCTGTACACCTCGACGCCCGCCCGACGCGCCGCGATCTCCAGCGCCCGGCACAGCCGCCGCGGCTCGACGTTGCCGCCGGACACCAGCAGTGCCCCGAGCACCTCCGGCGCCAGCGTCGGCTCGGCCTCGCGCAGCGCCTGCCGATCGAGCAACCGCGGCCCCGCTCCACTGCCAGTGGGCCCCACGGCGCTTGCGATGTCGGCGTGAGCCGTGGCCTTGCCGGAGTGCCCGGACTGACCGGCCTGGCTGGTAGCTTGAGCGGGGTGGGAGCCGCGGGCCGCGACGCGCGCTAGCCACTCCAGCTCGCGTTCGTCGAACGCCAGGTACAGGCAACCTGTTTCGCGATACTCGGGGTCCAGGCCCGACTCGGCCAGCAATGCCTCGGCGAAGGCCGGCCAGAGCGCCTCGCTTACTCGGCGCAGGTGGTAGCTCGGGTCGCTCTCCTCGCGTACCGTGGCGCCGATGATGCCGGCCGACGCCCACGACGCCGCGCGGCCGGGCTGCGCCCGCTCGAGCAGCGTCACGCTCAAGCCACGTTGACGGATGGCGCGCGCCGCGCCCAGACCCATCACCCCGCCGCCGATCACGAGCGCGTCCGGCATGACGGGTCTTGTACCACCCGCCATGATCGCCGCCGCTCGTCCGCGACGCCGCCCGCGACTATGTGGCGCGTTGGCGGCCGGGCAGCCCGATTATCGGCGCGGCGCGCTGGTCAACGTCCGCGCCTGGCGGCGCCTAGTCGCCGCCGCGCGAGCGGCGAACCGCGGCCACCAGTTCGGCCTTGGTCATCTTGCTGCGGCCTTTGATATTCAGTTCTCTGGCTCGGTTATAGACCTCGTCTCGAGTGCGGTCCTCCATTCCCCGGTTGGGGTTACCGGTGCCCTGGGTTGTCCGATTCGGCGTTCGTCCTTCGATGCGACGGCGCTTGTTGACGGTGCGCGCCGCGATCTCCTCGGCTTTTGACTCGCCGACGCCGCGGTCCAGCGTGCTGTCTTTGATGTGCTCGTATTGGCGCTCGTCCTTGTTCGACCAGGCTCTGGGCATGATTGGTTTTGGCAAACCTCCTGGTCGTCGAAAAGGCAGACCGCGTGCCGGCTGTCGCGACAGGGGCTGGTCACCCATTCCCGCGGCGAGAGGTATGCGAGTCAGTCCACGGACAACACCTCCTGGGCGCTGGCGCCATCGCAACTGACCGTGACCTGGCCCGTGCCGCGGCGCGTACTCGGTCCGATGTGCCACGTCCAGGCCACCTGCCCCTCGTCATCCGCCGTACGCATCTCCAGGCCCGTTGCGCGGCTCGCGCTGCCCGACGGCGTCACGTAGTCGATGAAGCACGTCGCGCGTGGGCTGGTGCGCACCACGAGGCTTGCCGGGCCACCGGGCGCCGCGCCCGAGACCGACACGAACTCCACCCACGGTGGATCCAGACCGCTGCCCAGCCAGCGCAGCAACCCATCTGGCGTCATCGCCCAATGCACGTAGCCATTGGTGAACACCGCCGTGCCGCTCAGCGTGCGGTAGATCAGCAAGCCCGTGCTGGTCTGCTGCAGCAGGTCACCGTTTTCGATGTTGCCGTGGACGCACTCCACGGGCTCGCCCATGGTTTGGCCGAGCACGGCCATCAGCAGGATGACTTGCGGCACCAGGGGCGGCGCCAGGCCGGTCGGACACGCCGTGCTGGCAGGCTCAGCCTCAGATTTAGCCTGCGCCGGATTGGTCGCGGTCAGTGCGAGCAGGAGCGCCGCCACCAGCGGCCAATAGCTGAGCCGCGGCACCGCGCGTGGGTCGTGCGGCAGCGGTAGAAGAGCGCGCCCGGAGGGACTCGAACCCCCAACCCCCAGCTTCGAAGGCTGATGCTCTATCCATTGAGCTACGGGCGCAGGCGCCGGCAGAAGCCGGTACCAGCCGAATTGTCGTGCCGTTCGCCGCTGGTGGCAGTTGGCGCAACGGACGACACACTTTGCTATTTCGGCCTCGATTCTACCCCACGCCGTCCGCCGCCTCAGCAGATCGCCAACATTGAACGCTTTGGTAGCAGGGTCGCGGTGATCGAACTGCAGGACGATCGGATCGGTCTCGCCGCAATCGACACATGGATGGGTGCGCAAGTACTCGAGGCTCCGCTCACGCTGACGTTGCCGCTCCGCCGCGTTCCGGATCTGACTGCGGCCGATGAGCTTCGCTCGATCATGGGCGTTGTACTCGCGAAAGTATCTGCGCCTGCACTCGCGGCAAGTGGTGTGCAGCACGCCACGCGCTCGGTTCTTGAATCCGAACTCGCTGGCAGGCAGGTTGCGGGCGCACGCCTTGCAGAATCTGATCATTGCTGACCAGTTTCCAGAGGCACCGTCACGCGAACCGTCACGGGAAGGCCAAAAAGCGTCACGCGAACCGTCATTCCTGTGTCACAAAATGGACGGAACCGTCACGCGGCCTGAAATGGGGTGAGCGACGAGACTCGAACTCGCGGCCTCCAGGGCCACAACCTGGCGCTCTAACCTACTGAGCTACGCCCACCACGCGATATGCGGTTACGGCCTTCGCCGCGCCAACGAGGCCGGACGGCCGGCCAGCAGGCCAGTGAAAGGCGCTCGCAATTCTACTCAACAACTTTACCGACCGGCGAGGGCCGCCCACACCGCACAATCTGATTGACGCACGGCTCACAGACCCACGGGCAGCTAGAATGCTGGCCGCTGGTGCGCCAGCTCTGTCGCGGGGGATCCAGTTCTGAGCATTGCACCGAGCCTTTGGGACCAGCGCCCGCTCATCATGCCGAGCGTGTCCGTGGTCATCCGCGCCAAAAACGAGGCGCGGTTCATCGGCGCGACCCTCGCCGCGATCTTCCAGCCCAGTGCACTCCGGCCCCGCCAGGTCGTCGTCGTCGACTCCGGCTCCACGGATGGGACTCAGGACATCGTGCGCCCGTTCCCGACCACCCTCATCCAGATCCGACCCGACGAGTTCACGTACGGCTA
>Ga0137373_10000603_pt1 | contig 36001 bp, 24 predicted proteins | sample SagtaG_5_FD_104912 | JGI IMG/M metagenome (GOLD analysis project Ga0137373, IMG submission 104912) | Vadose zone soil microbial communities from Sagehorn Ranch, Mendocino, California, USA - Sage1_R_80_16 metaG | ecosystem: Environmental > Terrestrial > Soil > Vadose zone | place: USA... | reverse complement strand
GCGTCCATGTCCGCCCGTTGTCGAGCGACATATCCGCGCCAGACGGCCCCACGGCGAACGCGGGCCCGCGTCCGCCACGCGACCATGCGACGACGGAGCGATATCCGCGCAGGCCTGGGCGTTTCACCAGCGTCCACGTCGCGCCGCCGTCGCCCGTCACCGCCGCATTGTCGACCGCCTCGTCCGGCTTCTTGAAGTCGCCTCCGACGACGAGTCCGCCCGACGCGTTGCGGAATGCGATGGAGAAGATTCCCGCGAATTTGTCCGCGTGGATCGAAGTCCTCGAAGTCGTCCACGTCTTCCCGGCATCCATCGATCGAAGCACGCGTCCGACCGTCGTGCCGATCCACACGCGATCGCGGCCGCTGACGGCGACGTTCGTGCCGCTCGCCGCGAACGCGCCTTCGCCGTCGAGCGCCGGCGGAAGCCGCTCGGGAGGCACACGATCCCACTTCCGGCCGCCGTCCACCGTCGTGAACACGACGAACTTACCGTCGACCGAGTCGCTGAATGCCACGCCGCGGCCCGCATCCCAGAACGCCATCGAATCGAGAAACACCTTGGGATCGAGGTTCGCGAGCTGGAGATCCCAGTGTTCGCCGCCATCAGCGGTCTTGTAGATGCGCGAGGCTTCGCCGGGTCCGATGCTGAGCACGTACGCAACGCCGTCGCTGAACGCATCGATGTCGCGGAAATCGAGCGCCGCGGTGCCCGTGATCGGCCGCGGGTGCCACGTAGCGCCGCCGTCAATGGTGCGAAGAACGGTGCCGTGCGCTCCACTTGCCCAGGCCACCGTCGTGGATGTCGCGCTGATTCCCCGCAGCCGCGCCGTCACTCCGCTGGACTGCGGCTGCCACTCGACGCGCGGTGCCGTCACCACCACGAGCGCCAGGGACCAGAGGAGACACAGACGCACCACAGGGGACACAGATAACACAGACGAACACAGATAAACCACAGAAAACACTGACCAAACCCCAGATCACACGGATGAACACAGGCACGCAAATTCAGGAACACAGAGGACACAGTCAAACACAGAAGACACAGCACGAACACAGAGGACACTGGCGCTCCCAGGTGCTTCGCTCGACGTTCGTCACTCGACGGTCGTGCTGCAGTTCAGCAGAGGCAGGCTATTGGTCGGATCGCTTCCCTGCACGAACCGTTTGAATTGCGCCTCCGGGCCGAAGTTCACGAGCATGCCGACGCCACCGCCCGCCGCCTTCAGGTAATTGAGGATCTGCGCCTGGGCGTGGGGCAACAGAGATGGCATTACTTTCACCTCGACGAGCACCTTGTTGTCGACTACCAGGTCCGCGTAGAACGTGCCGATCTGTTTCCCCCGGAAGCTCACGTTCAGCAGAATCTCCTCATTCACCTCGAACCCGGCGGTCCGCAGCACGATCGCGAGGGCGCGGCGGCACACGTGCTCGGAGAACCCGTACCCGAGCTCGCGATGTGTCTGGAACAGCGCGTCTTTGACTGCCTGCGTGATCTGCGCGTGGGGAAAATTCGGGTCGGGATCGATGATTTGCATGCCGTTCAGGAACGCAAACGTAGTGCCGTGAACGTTTCGCGGGTTTTCCGAGGATCGCGTCCGAGAAGTTTCAGATTCTGCGCACCACGTCGACCAACCGCGTTGCAGGATGCACATCACCTTCCGGCGCCATCGCGTTCACCGAACGCGGGTGCAGTTCGTCGGCCCACGCGAATAGTGCGATTCGACCGTGTCCGGGGATGTCCCGTCCGCTGTTGAAATTCGGCGGCGGCTCAGTAACGTCGTTTTTCGCGATCGGAGGTTCCTCCACACTTTTGAATCCGCGACCGCTTTAACGCGCTCTATCGTGCGTCATCCTCATTCGCCTGCCGGGCGCTCGATGTGCTCCACAGTGTATACAGGCACCGTGGCTTCTTGCTGTTTCAGTTCGAGACCGAGTTTACGCAGCACGGTGAAGATTGTGGGGAGGTCATCGAAGCCCGCGGCCGGCGCGTTGCCTGACGGAGGAGGCGGCGGCAGCCGCATGGGCCTCCAGCCTTCGGTCTCGACGGCGAACAGGTCGCTGAGTGCCGTGCGGTTCACCACCGGCAAGTCTGCCCAGTTCTCGACGTAGTGGGCAAGGTCGTCCATGTTGATGGCCCTTGCATTTAGGGGGTGGCCCCTGCCCACTATAAAGTTATGGCAACTTTCCGGAGTGCCCGTGTCAAAAATGCAGTCCTTCTCCGCGACAGTCGACTTCTGGAGATTCGGACCTCCGCTTGCGACGGTGAGAGCGTAGGCGGGCACCGTTTTCTGCTCAACCCGCATCACGAGCTTGAAACGATCGGCGAGCAACCCGCGAACCATTCCCTGCATTCGGCGCCGCTTTTCGCTTTCTGGAAGACCGGCGGGAACAGCGTTGGAGGGTGCCTTCGCCTCGATATCGTACGTCTCGCGCCAGCCAGGAAGACCGGACAAACGCGGCGAGGGGTTGACCGGCACGTCGTACGCGTAACTCAAAAGCAAGAGCACAGGCACCGCGCCCGCATTGAGGTCACCGTTTGGCAGTACTCGCATGCGCGTGCTGCGCGGGTCGCCTGAGCGAGCGGGCTTTATTGAGATCACTTCAAAGGCCTGCGACTGAGCGATGGCAGGCAAAGCTAAGAGCAGAAATACGACGGCTTTGCACAACACGGACATGGTCCCCCCCTCTCAACTTAAGGGTGCAATAAGCTACCGTCTCCTCGTTGGTCAGCGTCTATTATGCTATCCACCTACGCGACTCGTTCTGCGGTCCCTCGAGTCGAAAGCCCGAGCTGCTGATCGCGCGCACGCAGGGCGGCGACCAGCATTGGCATGTCAGCATATCCCTTCACACGCCGGAAGCCTTTGACGGCTTCAAGGACGCCGCCGGCGACCCACCGCAGCATCATCTGCCCACTGCGCCATCGCTTGACGTTGCGCTTCACATCACGCGTGCGACTGAGCAAGCTCTCCACGGCATTGGTCGTGGCCAGCGAGCGACGGAGCCGCGCCGAGAGGTTGAGGGTCAGCACTGTCAGCGTCTCCTCTAGTCCTTCGCGGACGCTTTCGGCAGCACTGGGATGCTCGGTCTCCAGGCGTCGCGCAAGATCGAGCAAAAGCCGTTGAGCGGTCTTCACGTCGGCGCTCTGGTAGGCGCGGCGCAGGATCGCTTGGGCCCACGGCCGCTGCCGGTCATTGAGATATTCGAGGATGTTGCGCATCTTGTGGACTTGGCACCGCTGGACGAGCGCGGCTTCGCCGAAGGTCGCGCGCACGGCCTTGCGCAGGGCCTTCGAGCCGTCGAGGATCAAAAGCACGCTGCGGTCGGTGCGGAGCCCGCGACTCTGGAGGTCCGCCAGCAGGCCCTGACACAACGTCGCGTTTTCCGTCGAGCCGTCCCACAGGCCGAGCGCGTGTTTCTGGCCGTCGGCGGCGATCCCCAAGGCGACGATGAGGCAGTGATCGCCGAGGTGCACGCCGTCGATCAGCAGCGCCACGAGGTCGAGGCCGTCGAGCGGCGCGCTCTGCCAGGCCGCGAGCTGCGCCGTCGTGCGAGCGACGAAGCGGCGGCTGACGGCACTCTTACTGGTGCCACGGCTCTCCATCTCCGGGCCGAGCGGCTCTAAGCTCCGCGCATACTGCCGCGTGGCGACGCCGACGAGCATCTGCTCGACAGCCCGACGATCGAGCGGATCTGTGGCGGCCATCGCTTCGAACGTGGGCAGCGCGACCTCGCCCGTCACGGTCCGGACGCGCGGGCGCTGGATGGCGACTTTGCGGCCGCCCATCACCACTTCGCTCCGCACCGTGCCCGCGCGACTCGCCGGCCGATCTGGCTCGTGGGCATACCGCGGGCCGCAGATGGCCGTGCGGTCCTCTTCGAGCATGACTGTGAACACCTTCAGCCCAGAACGCAGGGCCAATTCCAACAGCTCGGCCTTCGTGTCGACGAGCAGATCGACCAGCGGCAGGTGACGCAGCGGCGATTCGACGCGGGGAACGGGTGAGGCTATGCGAGACTTCTTCATGGCGGCTCCTTTACTGTGAGGCCTTGGCCTCGGGCTTAGTCACCACTCGTTTTACACGAGCAGTGAGGAGCCGCCGCTTTCAAATTTCAACAGCTACTGGGACATCCCCCCGTGTCCTCGGCGGATTACTAAACGCTGACGACTAGGCGTTATCTATCTACCCAGACGTGACTGCGAACCAACGCCCACTATCCGTTTCTCAGCGCGGTTGCAGGCTCGACTCTAGTTGCGCGACGCGTGGGAATGTAGCCCGCGGCAATCGCGACCAGAACGAGAATTAACGTGGCCGACGCGAATGTCATCGTGTCTCGCGGCTGGACGCCAAACAGCAGCTTCGCAGCCAGATTGCCGAAGGAAACTGCCGCCGCAAGCCCCAACATCAAACCAAGACCCACCAGGAGCACCGCCTCTGTCATCACCATTCGCACGATGGTCGGCCGTCCGGCTCCCAATGCCATGCGAATTCCGAACTCTTTGGTCTTCCGGACGACGTTATACGCCAGGATTCCGTAGAGGCCGACTGACGTCAACAGGATCGCCACGATCCCGAATCCCAACGACAGCCAGCTCACCAACCGCTCAGGCGCTAATGTTCGATTGACCGCGGCCGAAAGGGGCTCGAGCGAGACGATCCGAATACCCGGATTGACCGCGCGGATCGCCGCCCGGACATCCTGGAAGAGCGTTGCAACCTGGCGCTCGCCGTGCGTCTTCGCGCGAATCTGCACGAAGTTCGGGCCAAGGGAAAAAAAGCCCTGCTGCAGGGCCGGAAGATATACCAGACGCGGAGAATCCTGCCTGAGATTATCGTACTTGGCATCCTTGACCACCCCGATGATCTCGATGTCCTTGGGAGCGGCATGCGACCAGGCGAATCGTTTTCCCAGCGGATCGGCGCCGCGGAAGTAATAGCGCGCCATCGTTTCATTGATGATGGCAACGCGGGGCGCTCCATTGCTGTCTGCGTCCGCGAACGGACGGCCTGCGATCAGCGGGATGTTCAACGAGCGGAAGTACTCGGCGCTGACAGTCTGGATCCGAACGTTCTTATCTTCATTGGGGTAAGGGACGTATCCGTCCAGGGAAATGCAGCAAATGCGGGAAGCGCCCTGACCGAAGCCGAACTGAGAAAAACTCGCCCGTTCCACGCCGGGAACGGTAGAAAGCCGTTCGAGGAGCGCTGTCCCCAAGGCGACGCCGTTTCCGGAGATCAAGGACGTGTCGAGGTTCGCTTCCAGGACCTGTTCATCGAAGCCAGGATCAATCGCCTTGAGATTCAGAAGGGTTCGGAGGAGCAGACCTGAGGCAATGACCAGTACGAGCGAGAGCGCCGTCTGCGTGACGACGAGGAGTCGCGAAGGACTGAACCGCGCTCCGGTGCCAGCACCCGTAATTCCGTCTTTCAGCGTCGGCCAAGGATCGATGCGGTTGCATTGCAGCGCGGGTGCCAGTCCAAACGTCACCGCCGCTGCAGAAGATATTGCGACCGTGAATGCGAGCACTGACAGGTTCAGGTGTACTTCCAGGCCTTGGACCACCGAGACGGCGAGTAGCATTCGCACGATACCGTCGGCCAGCGCCAGGCCTGCGACGCATGCCATCGCCATCAACAGAAATGACTCCGTCAGGAGTTGTCGCACCACTCGGGCGCGTCCGGCACCGATCGCGAGCCTGACCGCGAATTCCCGCCGCCGCGCGGCCGACTGGGCCACCAGGAGGTTTGCGACATTGGCGCAGGCAATCAGCAGCACGACCGCCACCAGCGCCATCAGCAGGCGTAACGGCTGTGCGTAATAGTCGCGCAGACTGGAGAGGCCGCCGCCTCCCGGCTCGATCGTAATCGCCCCGAGATAATCATTCTGCGAGTCCACACGCAGATCGGCGCGTAGCGATTCGAGGAGAGGCTGCATACCCGCCTGTGCCTGTGCGGCTGTCACACCTGGGCGGAGACGGGCCATGACGTCAAGCCAGCTCACGTTCCGGGTGTGGAGGGTCGAACGCCCGCCGCCGGAGAGGGCCGGCTGGGCGCCGAGCGGTATCCAGAAATCGGGAGGGTTGCCGGCGAACTCTCCTTCGAATCCCGACGGCGCAACGCCGACGATTGTCAGCGAGGATCCGTCCAGACGCAGATTCCTGCCAAGGGCGTCGTCGCGTCCGGCAAACGAGCGTTGCCAGAAGGCATGGCTGAGGACAGCGATCAGGCGGCCCTGGTGGTCGTCGTCAACGGTGATCATGCGGCCCGCCGCCGGTTCCACGCCGAGGAGCGTAAAGTAGTTCCCCGAGACGAGCTCGGCGGTGACGCGCTCTTTGTGATCGCCGGCGTCGAGGCTCATTTTCCACACAGTGGAAGCGGACATCGCGGAGAACGCGCGGTTGTGATCTCTCAGCCACTCATAGTCGGTGTGCGAGAACGAATCCCGAGCGCCCTGACGGCTCAGCGCGCGTACGATGACCAGCGACTGCGGCTCGCGCACTGGCAACATACGTAGCAGCACCGCTTCGACCAAGCTGAAGATGGCCGCATTGGCGCCGATGGCCAAGGCAAGCGTGAAGACAATCGTGGCAGTGAGACCCGGGCTGCGCTTGAGCACGCGCGCCCCGTACCGGACATCCTGCGACAATGTTTGCCAGAAATGAAGCGGGCGCGCCTCGGCGAGCTGCTGTCGGACGGCCAAGGCGTTCCCGAATGTCCTGAGGGCCGCCTGTCTCGCTTCGTGCGGAGACATCCCGCGATCGAGGTTCTCCCGGATCTCCATTTCAAGATGTGCATCCAACTCTTCGCGGTAGTCACGGTCCGCTCGGCCGAACCATTTCATGCCTGTTCCTCCTCGGGCCGTGCCTGTAAGACACCCTTGACTGCCCGCACGAGTTGCTCCCACTTGCCGGTCTCGGCCACCAGCTTCTTCCGCCCTGCCCGCGTGAGTTTGTAGAAGCGCGCGCGGCGGTTGTTGTCGGAGATACCCCACGTGGACGCGATCAGCCCTGCTCGTTCCAGCCGCTGGAGGGCGGGATACAGCGAACCATGGTCCACCAGCAGAAGCTCGTCCGATGTGCGCTGGATGGTTGTAGCGATCCCGTGGCCATGTCGGGAACCAAAGAGAAGGCTCTGGAGTACGAGCATCTCCAGCGTTCCAGGCAGGAGTGACACACGGTTGCCCTTTGGCATCCTAGGAGACAGCCTACTAGTGTTTCAGTAGTCTGTCCACTAGAAGCGCCTGACCGGAGTATGCCCGGGCCTTCCTGACCTGCCAGAGCGGCCCGCGCGTTGCGACTGAACCTCAGAGGATTACCCGTCGCTAAAACGCCGTAGTGTAGGCCGATCCCCGTGCCGGAAGCCCCCAGAGCAGCGGCGCGGACACGATAACCCCAAACGGCGACCTGGCGATGGGCGCCGGAAAGGTCGGCATCCGCTCAGGCGGTCCTCCACGCCCTGCGCAGCGACTGCCAGCAAATCACCGCGCACCCGAGCGAGAGGCAACGCCTCGTGGATGTCGGACCGCTTGTCATGCCGCACGCGCAGGCGGCGAAACTGGGTGAGCCAGCCAAATGTACGCTCCACGACCCGCCGCCTCCGGCCCACGCCGCTCCCGTGAGCAATCACTTCGGTCGTCTCGCGCACCCAAGCAGTAGCGCAAAGTGGAAAGCGCCCACGCTGGCGGGCATGCCTGTGCAAGCTACCTCGCCGACGAGCATCACGTTTCTGGGGTTTTGTTACACGCTCTCAGGGTTTGCTGTCTGTGTTGTCTGTGCTTTCTGTGTTTAAGGGTTTGTCGTCTGTGTTGTCTGTGTTGAGGATTTGTCGTCTGTGTTGTCTGTGTTCCCGGTGTTCAGGGGCTTGTTCCGGTGTTGCGGTTTTCGCGTGTGCTTCGTCTGTGTCTTCTGTGAAGACAAGGAAAAGGATCGGGGAAAGACAACAGAAACACTGTATGCTCCCCCCCACTCCTAGGTGGAAGAAGGAGAAAGCAGCATGAAGATCGATCGCCGTGCGTCGACGGTTGCCCTCTGTGTCGCCGCAACAGGCTGGCTCTACCCGGCCATTTTCGCCGCGCAGGCGCCGGCGACCCGGCCAGCGCAGACATTGAGCTGCGAGCAGATGGAAACCTTTCTCAAGAGTGCGAAAGTTGTGTCTCAGCGAGACATTCCGGTCGGCGTCACCGCTCCCACACGCGCGACGTTGGACGACGGCACGCTGCGACACGACGCCTCCGTCCAGACAGTGGATATCAGGAACACGACGTTTCAGGGAAGCGTCGGCACCGAGCTGAACTTTCGCGACACCTGGCAGTTCAACGTCGCCGGCTTCGAGCTGGCGAAGATGCTGAAACTCAACATGGTCCCGCCCTATGTGGAGCGGAAAGTGGCGGGAAAGGATGCATCGGTCTCCTGGTGGGTCAGCGACGCGATGATGGAGAGGGACCGGTATAAGAAAAAGATCGAACCGCCTAATCCTGAGAGATGGAACGAGGAAATGTACGCCGCGCGGCTCTTCCACGAGTTGATTGCCGACACGGATTTCAACATGACCAACGTCCTCATCACGAAGGATTGGAACATCTGGATGATCGATTTCAGCCGGGCGTTCCGCATGATGAAGACGATTCAGAACCCCAAACGTCTGACGAAGGTCGATCGGACGCTGCTTGCCGGCATGCGAGGACTGACGGCGGACATGCTGCAGCAGCGGCTCGGACGATGGCTGGGCAAGCTGGAGCTCGAAGGGCTTCTTGCGCGGCGCGATGTGATCGTCCAGTTCTTCGACAAGCAGGTTGCGGCGAAGGGGGAGGCCGCCGTGCTCTACGATCTCCCCCGAGCACGTGAAGCCTGCGGCGCCGGCCTGTAGGGCCGGCTATGTCTCTCTCTTATTCGCGCCGAGCCCGGCCATCAGCATCGTGATGGCCGTGTAGATGACGACGACGATGACCAGCCAGCGCACATAGTAGATCGGCATCGACGTGACGATGAACGCAGCGAGGAGCACACCGGGGATCCCGCCGATCGCGAGACCGGCGGCGGCCCGGAACCCGTAGCTCCGTTCGCGGATGAAGTTGAGGCTCCCGACCGGCATCAGGAACGCGCAGGAGCCCATCATGATCGGGTACGCGGCCTTCGGATCCATGCCGAGCAGGCTGATGAGGATCATGCACGGCGCATACAGGCCGATGCCGAGCGACATCAGCGCGCCGAGGACGAAGTTCACGCCGACGCCGATCGCCAGGCGCGCGCCGCGCACGCCGAGCGCCTCGCCTCCGCCGGGAAACAGGTTCAGCTGCGTCATCAGCATCAGCGCCGCGGCGCCGAGGAGCGCCGCCCCCATCCCGATTTGGACCCGCTGTTTCGGCCAGCCCGCGACGATGCCCGCGCCGAGCCACGCGCCCAGGACGGCGGACGCGATGAGCGCGAAGAGCGTCACCATGTCCACCGGTATGACTCTCGTGTAGATGAACGCCTGCACGACGGTCGGCAGCGTATGGCCGACGTTCAGCGTGCCGGGAATGACGCGGTCCGGGATGACCCGCAGAAACCGGAAGAGCGCAGTGGTAGTCGCGAACGATCCGATGCCGAGCGTGTCGAAGAAGTTCGTCAAGGCACCGATGCCGACGTGCGTGCCAGTGGGTGGTTGCACGTCCGTGGCCGGCGTCTCCTCACTGGTGCGCAGTCGGCGCACTGTCCCGGCTGCGGCTGCCCAGCCGTAGATGAAGACCGCGGTCAGCACGCCTAGCGCGGTTTGCAGCACCGTCAACGGGCTCAAATCATCAACCTCCGTTGCCTCCGTTTACCTTTTACTTTCCGCGAGTCGCAGGATGATACTCGACTCGCGGTTCAGTCTTGCAGCTTCTTCTGGAAATCGGCGTACGGCACGAGGATGTTGCGTTCGAACGCCTCGGCAAACGCCAGCCCGCGCCCGATGTCGGCAAGCAGTCCGACGATGGCGGGAGCGCCGGCGTCGTCAAAGAGCGCTTCCACGGCGACGGCGCTTTCCGCGTACGCGAGCGTGGCTTCCTTCGCGGTGAGATCGGCGAACGAACGTTCAAGCCGCCTGAGCGGCAGCAGCGTGTCCGCGTCCCGCACCTGCTGCTGCCTGCGCGCCAGGCTGCTGCCTTCGAAGTGCACCGCGAGCCCCTCGTCGAGCCAGAACGGCACTCCGCGCGGCGCGATGCTGCGGATCAGCGCATGCGTGAACTCGTGGCGCAGCACGCGTTCGAACTCCGCCTGGTTCTGCAGTGCGCCGCGCACCGGCACGCGGATGCGGCCGTCGAACGCGCCGCCGGCCCAGTCGGGCGACTCCGTGATGTCGCGGAACTGTTCGCGCGTGTAGAGCACGACGGTGATGACGTCGGTTGGATACGTGTAGAGGACGGTCCCGATTTGCGTGTATGCATTTTCGAGGACCGAGACGGCACGCTCCGCGAGTTGCGCTTCGGCCGGTCCTTCGAAGAGAACCGTGAAATGATCGCCGAGCTTCCGGCCGAAGCCGCTGTGCAGCGCGGCCTCTTTGCGCCAGGCCTCCAGCTGCTTCGTCAGTTGCGGATGATCGGGCGCGTGCGCGAGCGCCTGCTGATACGTATCAATCGCCGCGTCGATATCGCCGGTCTGATATAAGACCGCCCCGAGGAGCAGCGACGCCGGTGTCAGCGCCGGATCGATTGTCAGCGCGTCGATCAGAAACCGCCGCGCCTCGTCCTCGCGTCCCTGAAGATGCGCCGCGACGCCGGCGCCAAGCAGCAGCGTCGGCTGGTTCGGCGCACGCTTCAGCGCCTCGTCGAACGCTGCGGCCGCCTCCTGCGTCCGCCCCGCATTCAAGGCATCCCACGCTTCGCGCGACAGCTGCGCGGCGGACTTGCGCTGGCCGAGCGTACCGGGTGCCACGAGCAGCACCATCAGCAGGACGGTTGTCCATTTCGTCATATCAAATCGGATCCACGATCCCGCACGCCGGATCCCCGACCGCGCATCCCGCACCCCGTATGATGCGGCAGGATACTGGATGCGCGCGGATTCGTGCTACGCTCTTCTTCTCTTTTCGAGGTGCAGATGCTTAAACTCCTGTCCCTTTGCGCCGGTTTTGGCTTCGTTGCCATGGCCGCTGCGCTGTCGGCACAGGGTCAGCCCGAACAGAATCCCGCGGAGCTCAAGGTCGGCGACATGGCGCCGGCGTTTGCGCTGCAGGGATCCGACGGCAAGATCCACAAGCTGTCGGACTCGAAGGGCAAGACCGTGGTGCTGGCCTGGTTCCCCAAAGCGTTCACCGGTGGCTGAACGGCCGAATGCAACTCGCTCCGTGAGAGCGGGGAACTGATTCGCGGCTACGACGTGGACTACTACATGGTCAGCGTCGACACGCCGGAAGACAACAAGGCGTTCGCCGAAAAAGAGCACGCCGACTTTCCGATCCTGGCCGACCCCGAGAAGAAGGTCGCCAACGCCTACGGTGTCATCCCTCCGAACAGACCTCCAGACCGGCAGTTCGCACAGCGATGGACGTTCTATATCGATCCGAACGGTAAGATTCTCGCGATCGAGAAGAAGGTCAACCCCGCGACGTCCGGCGAGGACATCGTCGCGAAGCTGAACGAGCTTGGCGTGAAGAAGGCGACGGCGAAGAAGAAGTAGCTCAGTCGATGGCGAGCACCGGCCGGACCGGACCGGGCGCGGGATCGCCTTTGTAGAGAACGGACTCGAGAAACAGTCCTGCAGCGGGAGCGGCGAGCGCGGCGGGTGCCGTCGCGCCGCTCGCTTCCGGTTCCACGAAGGCAGCCGCATCCGACCCGTTCAGATCTCCTCGGCCGACGGCGGCCAGCACTCCAACCATTCTGCGCACCATCTTCCAGAGGAAGTGCGATCCCTGTACGCGGATGAGAACGAGCGCGCCTGCTTCCACGATCTCGATCCCATCGACCAGCACGCGGGTGGACTTCTCTTCCGGATCGTCGGCGGTAAATGCCGAGAAGTTCTTCATGCCGACGAATGCAGACGCGCCGGCACGCATCGCGTCTACGTCCAGCGTCTCGCGCACCCACCAGACGAACGGCTTTCCGAACGCGGTACGCCGCCGCGAAATCTGATAGAGATAACAGCGTGACATCGCATCGTGCCGCGCGTGGAACCGGTGCGGCACCTTGTCGATCGCGCGGATGTGAATGTCGGCGGGCAGCTCGTCGTTCAGCTTCCGCCGGAGCGATTCCGGCGGCAGATCCGTGTAAAGCTCCAGGTGCGCGACCTGCGCCAGTGCGTGCACGCCGGCGTCGGTGCGGCCCGATCCGTACAGCTCGAACTCGCGGCGCTTCGACACGTCGCGGACGGCGCGATCGATCTCCCCCTGCACAGTGCGCGCGTTTTTCTGAATCTGCCAGCCGCTGTACCGCGTGCCGGCGTATTCGATCAGGAGCTTGAACCTCGGCATCGGTATGACCTTACATCATCCACACTTGTACGAAATCAGCGCCTGGCCGTGGCTGGAGCGCCTGTCGCGCGCCGCCGGGACGCTCGTGACGCTCGCCGACGTCCCCGGCGCCGAGTGGGATCGCATCGCAGGCGCCGGTTTCGATTACGTGTTCCTGATGGGGGTATGGCGGCGGAGCGCGATTGGCCGTGAGATCGCGCGCACGCACCCAGATCTCATGGCCGAATACGATCGCGTGCTGCCCGGGTGGACGCCTGACGACGTGCCGGGTTCGCCGTACTGCATCCAGGCATACGAGCCTGACGAGCGGATGGGCGGATGGCGAGGCCTCGACGCGGCGCGGCGCGCGCTGGGCGACCGCGGCATCAGACTGATCCTCGACTTCGTGCCGAACCACACCGCTTTCGATCACGACTGGATCCGCGAATATCCGGATCGGTATGTGACAGGGACGGAGGACGAATTCCGGCGTGCTCCATCGGAATTCCGGAAGGTGGAGACGCGCACAGGCGCGAGGTTCGTCGCGTGCGGCCGCGATCCGTACTTCGCCCCGTGGACCGACGTTGCGCAGCTCAATTACTTCAATCCCGAGACGCGCGCGGCCATGCAGCAGACCCTCGCGGCGATTGCGGAGCACGGCGACGGCGTGCGCTGCGACATGGCGATGCTCGTGCTCAACGACGTCTTCGAAGGTACATGGCGACGCGTTCTTCGCGATGGCTGGCCGCGGCCGGCGTCCGAGTTCTGGGCCGGCGCCACTCGAGGCGTGCCGCAGCTCGGCTACCTCGCGGAGGTCTACTGGCGTCTCGAGGAGCGGCTGCTGGACCAGGGATTCACGTTCGCCTATGACAAGCGGCTGCTCGACGCGCTCCACGCGCGCGACGCGGCGTCGACCGTGCATGACGTCCTCGCCGCGTGGCCACCCGATCCGTCGCGCCTCGCGAGATTCATCGAGAACCACGACGAGCCGAGAAGCGCGGCGACGCTGTCGCGATGCCTCCCCGCCGCGGCGGCGATTGTCGCGACGAGCCCGGGCATGCGGTTCTTCTACGACGGGCAGCTGGAGGGACGGAGGGTCAAGTCACCCGTGCAGCTGGGACGATGGCCGGACGAGCCTCCTGATGGAGACATCCGCAGGATGTACGAGCGGACACTTCGCTTCGCGCGCGCGCCGCTGCTGCACGACGGCGACTGGCAGCTGCTGCACGTGAGCGCCGCCGGCGACCACTCCTTCAACGACATCGTCGCGTATCGCTGGCGATCGCATGACGCGCTCGCTGTCGTGGCCGTCAATCTCGGCGCATCGCCGTCAGAAGCGCATGTGCGCCTTGCGGATGATTTGCCCGACGGAGATGAGTTCGACTTTATCGACGCGCTCACGGATGCGCGCTATCGGTGGACGCGCGAGTCATTGCTCGCGCCGGGTCTCTACGTGAGGCTCGACGCGGGCGGCGCCCACCTGTTTGCTGTGGAACCGATCGGCGGAGTCTAACCGTCTCCGCCAAGCTGCGGCGAGTCGGCCGACGCTGATGCGTGTCGTATTGCAAATCCTTTGTTGTGCGCGTCGGGGCTCTACGTGCGCCTCGAGGCAGGTGCGGCGCACCTGTTCACGGTTCTCCGCGGCCTCCGCGTGAAACCCGTGATCTCTGCGCGAGATCCGTGTCCGCGATCTACCGGATGGCGGCGTCAATTTTCCGCAGCTGCGCGATGAACCGCCGCGGATCGTACGAGCTCGGCGACTGGAACTGCTGAAAGAGCTCGTCGAACGCGGAGCGGACCGTGGCTGATTCGGTGTTGCCACCCAACGAGCTGGTGTAGAGCGTCTCGAGGGCCATCCCTGCCTGCTCGGCGGCGCGCTCGCCTCGCGGCGCGATTTCCTCGGCCTCACCGGCAATCGCATGGAACAGGCGCGTCGCAATCGCCGCATCCGGTTGTGCCGTCAGCGCACGGTTAATCGCGCGGTCGAGAACGGCGCGCGCATCGCCGACCAGCGACGCAATCTGGTTCGCATCGGTGCGCAGACGGCTTGACTCGAGCGCGATCTTTGTCATGAGGACGTCGAGCTCATTCGAGGCCTGCTGATCGTACGCGGCGAGCACGCGGCGTCCTGTCGTCCATCGCGCCTGGTTCAATGGCGGGTTTCCGGGACGCCGGTTGTCGTACCCCTGCGCCTGCCGCCAGCTGTCTTCCGGACGCGTCAGGCTGTGGTGGCAGGCGAAGCAATCGAGCTCGGCGTACTCCGGCCATACAGGGCCCTTGGCACGGCGCGCGAGCCGCTCCAGGGCGCTGCGCACCTGCACGAGCTGCCCGACGCTGAACGATCGGACCGGCGCGAACGGATCGGTGTCGGTGGGCACGCGCCAGTGGCGCGGCATTGCGGCGCTGAAGGCCTCGAGATCGAACACGAGATCGGGATGACCCGCCGCGATCATCTCGTGATCGACGTACTTGTCGCCGGTGCCGAGATGGCACGTCAGGCAGCGCTCGGTGCGCTTCACCAGGTCCTTGGTGTCGTGCATGCCGAGCTGCACCGACTGCGCGTGCGTCCATCCGCGCGTCGTGTGCGGTCCGAGCCACGCGCTTGCCGGGCCGTGGCACGCCTCGCAGCTGACGCCTTCGTTCGCAAACGTGCGCGCCTGCCGCCCTTCCGGCACGTCGAGACTGTGGCAGGTCAGGCACCTCGGCGCGGTGTTCGGAGTACCGATGCCGAGGATGCGTCCGATACGGACGGATACCGGATTCGACAGCACTTCGGTCGCATGCGCGTGCCGATCCTGCGCGATCCAGGTGCCGTATTCGGTCTGCAGGATCCGGCTCCCGGCGACCGGCCGGATGGATCCATGACAGGCCACCGCGGCGCACGATCCGGGTCCGACATAACTTGGTACGTTCGCCGCCGGCGGCTGCGCCGTCGTCGACGCGCGTTGTCCGTCGCGGGCGTCAGCGCCCGCCGGTAACGAAATCGTCAGCGCGAGGATCAGCAGGAGAGAGAAGCCCCGAAGCCGCATCAGGCATGTTTATACACGCCAACGTCGACGAAGCAAAGCGGACGACGCATAACGGACAGCGAAGTCGCCAACGGACAGCGAAGCCGCGACGAACGGCGAAGACGCACAACGGACAGCTAACCCGGCAGCGAAGCCGAAGACAGTGTATAAAACATGCGGTGGATCACGTCGTCACGCACTCTCCCGTCTTCGACGAACTTCGAGCAATCCAGCGCATACACGGGTACCTGCCCGAGGCGGAGATGCGCGCGCTTGCCGATCGTCTCGATCTGCCGCTTTATCGCCTGCAGTCGGTCGCGAGCTTTTACCCGCACTTCTTTCTGAAGCCGCCCGCCCGTGTCGAGGCGCGCGTCTGCGGCGACATGTCGTGCCATCGATATGGCGCGAACACGCTGCGCCAGGCGCTCGAGCTGAAGTTCCTGGGGCAGGACGTCAACATTCAGCACGTGTCGTGCCTGGGCCGCTGCGATCTTGCGCCGGCGATTGCGATCAACGATCGGATCTTCGAGCAGGTGACCGAGGCGAGCGCGACATCGTTGATCCAGGCGCGACTCACCGGCCAGCCCGTGTCGCTCGAGAACGTCCCCCACGCGCGTCCCGGCGTCGTCAAGTGCGATCCCTATCCGGAGGACGCGCGTTACGGTGTGCTGCAGCGCTACGTCGAATCGCGCGACTGGACCGGTCTCATCGCGAAGCTGAAGGAGAGCGGCCTTCGCGGCCTCGGCGGCGCGGGGTTTCCGACCGGCATGAAGTGGGAGATCGTGCGCGGGCAGACGGACCCCGACAAGTTCGTCGTGTGCAACGCCGATGAAAGCGAGCCCGGCACGATCAAGGACCGCTTCATCATGACGCACGCGCCGCACCTCGTCATCGAAGGCATGATCCTTTGCGGCCTCGTCGTGGGCGCGCGCCACGGCATCTTCTATATCCGCCACGAATACACGCAGCAGGAACACATCATTGCGGAGGAAATCCGCCGATGCTACCGGGAGCGGCTCCTTGGCTCCGGGATCCTTGGATCGGATTTGACATTTCACCTGGAGGTGTTCGTCAGTCCCGGTGGCTACATCTGCGGAGAAGAAAGCGCGCTGCTCGAGGCGATCGAAGGGAAGCGCGCCGAGCCGAGGAACAAGCCGCCGTTTCCCGGGCAGCAAGGGCTCTGGCAGAATCCGACCGTCATCAACAACGTCGAGACATTTTTCTTCGTCCCGGTGATTCTCGATCGCGGCACCGAGTGGCTGAAGGCGCAGGGCAGGGACGGATCGGTTGGTGTGAAGTTCGTGGGCATCAGCGGCGACGTGCAGCGTCCCGGCGTCTACGAGGTGCCGATGGGCACGCCGTACCGCGAGCTGATCGAACAATACGCCGGCGGCGTGGCGCCCGGGCGCGCGCTCAAATCCTTTGCCCCCTCGGGTCCGGCGGGCGGCTACCTGCCGGCGTCGATGCTCGATCTTCCGCTCGACTGGAACGCGATGACAAAGGCGGGCGCCACCGTCGGATCCGGTGCGATCGTGGTCTGCGACGATCGCGCGTGCATGCTCGACATGGCGCTGAACTCCGTCCGGTTCTTCCGGAACGAGTCCTGCGGCAAATGCGTGCCGTGCCGCACGGGATCGCAGAAGCTCGTCGACATGCTGACGGCATGGACGAAGGGGCAGGCGGCCTCCGGCGACATGGCGCTGTTCGAGGAGCTGTCGCATGCGCTGCGGCTCACCTCGATCTGCGGTCTCGGCCAGGTCGTGCCAGTCCCGATCGCCTCGGTCCTGAAACATTTCGCCGAAGAAGTGCAATCGCACGTGCGCGATCACGTGTGTCCCGCAGGTGTTTGCGCTTTGACTTCGCCCGGACTTGTCGCTGCGGCTCCGCTCAGGGCGCGACATGACTGACCTGATCGCGCTGACCATTGACGGCCGCGAGGTATCTGTCCCGCGCGGCACGACGATCTTCGATGCGGCGCGCCTGAACGGGATTCCGATCCCGACCCTCTGTCACCAGCAGAACCAGCGCCCTGTCGGCGTATGCCGCGTCTGCGTCGTCGACGTCGGCGCGCGCGTCTACGCGGCGGCGTGCATCCGCGAATGCGATCCGGGCATGGTCGTCAAGACCGATGTCGAGCCGGTGAAGCAGGCGAGACGCACGCTCGTCGAACTGTTGATGTCGGATCATCCGTCGCCATGCGCGCGGCAGCAGGCGAGCGGGGATTGCGAGCTCGAGTCAATGGCGCTCGCGACCGGCGCCGTGCCCGCCGGCGCGCAGCCGAGATTTGCGCGGAGACTCTCGCCGCGTGGCCGCGACGACTCGTCGCTCAGCATTGCCGTCGATCACGAGGCGTGCATTCTCTGCGATCGATGCATCCGCGGCTGCGACGAGGTCAAGAAGAACGATGTCATCGGCCGGACGGGTAAGGGGTATTTCGCGGGCGTCGCGTTCGATCTCAACACGCCGATGGGGAGCTCGACGTGCGTCTCGTGCGGCGAATGCATGGTGTCCTGCCCGACAGGCGCACTGACGAACAAGCGGGTTGTCGCCACGGAGCTCGGCGGCGGCGAGATGCTCGATCCCGAATGGATCCTGCAGCTGCCGGTGTTCAAGGGGGTCTCGGGCACATTCCTCGAGCTCAATTGCGGCGCCGTCGTCAAGCGGCGCTACAAGACCGGTGACGTGATCTGCCGCGAAGGGGAGTTCGGGTCCACGGCGTTCTACATCCTCGAGGGCACCGTCGACGTCTTCATCGGCACGCCGATCGCGCACGTGAAGCAGGAGGACGCGAGCGCCGGCTGGCTGTCGAAGATCCGCAGCGTGCTCGCGAGCCGCGAGCAGCACGTGCGCCAGGAAGAGAACACGCGGCGCTGGATCCCGGTGGATGCGCCAATCGATCTGCCGTACGACAATCCGATCGCGCAGCTTGGCGCGGGGGAACTGTTCGGCGAGATGACGTGCATGAGCTTTCATCCACGCTCCGCCACCGTCCGCGCAAAGACCGACGTCGTCGTCCTCGAAATGCTGCGGAACGTGCTCGACATTCTCCAGAAGAACAAGACCTTCCGAGCCGAGCTCGATCGCAAATATCGCCAGCGCGCGCTCGAAACGCACCTCAAAAGCGTTCCGGTGTTTTCGACGATGCCGGCGGAGTTCATTGAGTACTTGAGGGACCGCGTGGAGCTGCAGCGGTTTTCCCCTGGCGAAGTGATTGTGCGGCAGGGGGACGTTGCGGATGCTTTCTACCTGGTGCGGCTCGGGTTCGTGAAAGTGTCCGAGCACCATCCGGGCGGCGAGATCGTCCTGACATATCTCGGCCGCGGCGGCTACTTCGGCGAGATGGGGCTGCTCGGCGGGGGTGTGCGGACCGCCACGTGCACCGCGCTCGATCACGTCGATGTCGTGAAGATTCGCGGCGAAGACTTCCACCTGATGCTCGAGCGGTTCCCGGCGATCCGGGCGAGCCTCGAGCAGGTGGCGCTCGAGCGTGCCGAGATGAACCGCGTGCGGGTGCGGTCGGCAGAGGTGACGCCGGTCCAGGACTTCCTGACGCAAGGGCTCATGGAAGCGCAGAGCCTGCTGCTGCTCGACCTCGAAAAGTGCACGCGCTGCGACGAGTGCGTGCGTGCGTGCGCGGACGCGCATGACGGCGTCACGCGGCTGGTCCGCGAGGGACTGCGGTTCGACAAATATCTCGTCGCGACGTCCTGCCGTCAGTGCCGGGATCCCTTGTGCATGGTCGGCTGTCCGGTCGGCTCGATCCGGCGAAGGAACTCGCTCGAGATCATCATCGAGGACTGGTGCATCGGCTGCGGGCTGTGCGCAAGCAACTGTCCGTATGGCAACCTGAACATGCACCCGTTCAGCGTCAACGTGCCCGATCCGGCGCAGCCGGCGCGCCAGATCGCGGCCGTGAAACGCAAAGCGACCGGCTGCGATCTGTGCATGGAGCACGCGGAGCCCAGCTGCGTCTATGCGTGTCCGCACGACGCCGCGCATCGCGTTGAGCCACTGACGTTTTTCGCCAGCATGCGCGGAGCAAAGGCGATGGGAGATCAGTCGCGCCGGTTGCCCGGCGCGCCGACGGAGAGCACGAGTAAGTGACATCCGTAGTGTCCGCCTTCAGGCGGACCGGACTATGCGCATCGATAAGACACACCGCAAGTGGGCAATAGCCACGTTGGCGATCTGTGTCGCCGCGGTCGTGTTGTACGTGCCCTATGCGCTGCGGCCGGAAACACCAAGCGGCGGATCCTGGCCAGGGCTTGTTTACGGCATCGCGGGGTTCGGCATGATGGTGTACGCCGGCGTGCTGGGCGCGCGGAAGAAGGTTCGCGTGTGGCGGCTCGGGCGCGCGCAGACGTGGATGCGTGGGCATCTCTGGCTCGGACTTCTGAGCCTGCCGCTCATCATGTTGCACGCCGGCCTGACTTTTGGCGTTGGGCTGACAGCGGTGCTGATGTGGTTGTTCGTCGTGGTGGTCGTCAGCGGCGTGGCGGGCGCGTGGCTGCAGCACACGATGCCGTCGCGCCTTCTGCGCGAAGTCCCGATGGAGACGATCTACGACCAGATTGCGCACGTGCGCGCGCAGCTTCTCGACGAAGCGGACACCGTCGTTGCCGAGGCGTGCGGCAAGCTGGAGCTCGAGGCGGTGGCGCCCGCGGCGCGTGACGCGTACGACCGAACCGCCGGTGGTGCGGTCGCGGAGACCGCCACGGCCGCGGCCGCGGCGCTCGCGACGACGTCGAGGATCGACGCTGAAGAGTCGGCGCCGCTGCGCGAGTTCTACATGCAGGAGATGCGGGCGTTCGTGAAACAGGCGACCGCGGCGCATCCCCTCGCGGACGCGCGCACAGCGGCGGCGAGGTTCGAGAAGGTAAGGGCGCTGGTCCCGGCAGATTTTCAGGCGGCGATTGCCGACCTCGAGAACATCTGCGAGGAAGAGCGGCAGTTGATCCGCCAGTCCCGTCTGCACCGCGTGCTGCACGGCTGGCTGCTGGTGCACGTGCCGCTATCGATCGCGCTCCTGGTGCTCGCGGTCGTCCACATCGTGATGGCGTTGAGGTATTAGGCGCCGGGATGCGGGATGCGGGATCCGGGATGCGGGATCTGTGCCGCGATTCGCGATTCGCGATTCAACGGTTCTGCGATTCGACGGTTCTGCGATTCGACGATTCGACGATTCAGCGATTCAGCGATTCAGCGATTCGGCGATTCGGTGATTCGGCGATTCGGTGATTCGCGATCAGGGATTGACGATTAGGGATTAGGGATTCGTTTTTAGGCATGCGTACTCGTAGCGCGAAGAAACTCGCGCAGCGGATCGATCTCTACTACTTCAAGCACGCAGCCCCGCTGCGGCGCTGGCGGACGATTCTGTCCATCGCGGCGCCGATCCTCGGGCTCCTCTGGCTCGGCGGAATGGCGGCCGCGGGAAGCCGCGCGGCGTTCAGCAGCGGCCCGGTCGCCGGTGCGCACGCGTTCGCGGAATCGAAGTGCGAGGTCTGCCACGTGCGCGACACCAGCTTCCGGGCGCACGTGTCGGACAGGGCGTGCCTGACGTGTCACGATGCGCCGGCGCACGCCGGCAGCAAGGAGCCCGCGCCTTCGTGCGCGACCTGTCATCGCGAGCACCAGGGGCGCGTCGCGCTCGCGCACACGTCCGACGATTTCTGCGTTCGGTGTCACGGCGACCTCGCTGGCCATGCGGCGGCGGGATCCGCGGTGCGGGATGCGGGATCCGCGATGCGGGATCCGAAAGTTGCGCGGATCGCGACGACCGTCGAGGGATTCCCGGAAGGACATCCGGAGTTTCGCGCCGCGCAGGATCCCGGCACGCTCAAGTTCAACCACCAGGTCCACTTGAAGAAGGATCTGCGCGGGCCGAAAGGTTCGGAGCAACTCGAGTGCCGACATTGCCACGCACCGCAGCTCGCTTCTGCCAGTCGCGAACCAGCGCGGATGTGGATGCCATCCTCCAACTATCAGACGCAGTGTGCGCGTTGCCACCCGCTGTTTTTTGACGAGCGATTGGACGTGCAGGCGCCGCACAGGGAGAGTGACGTCGTATACCAGTTCGTCGAGCAGGCGCTTCGCGACTACATCCGGACGCATCCGTCGGAGATTTCCAAGCCGGATCCGCCACCGCGACGTCTCCCGCTGAATTTTGCCGTGCCTCCGGCTCCGCCAACGCGGAACGTTGACGAGTGGATCGCGCGGCGGCTCGCCCGCGCGGACATCGTGTTGCGCGTGGCGATCTGCGCGACCTGCCATTCCGTCGGGGCGAGGCTCGCAGTCGCCGCCGGACCGATACGCGGCCGCGAGGCGCAAGGTCCGACGTTCAGCGTCGGCAAAATGGTTGCATCACCCGTCTGGACGCCGCATGCAAAGTTCGATCACAAGCCGCATCTGATGGTGGACTGCACGTCGTGCCATGACGCCGTGAAGAGCACGAAGACGAGTGACGTCATCATGCCGGGCAAGGAGAACTGCGCGACATGTCACGCGCCGGGAAGAGGGGCCGAGTCACGGTGCTTCGAGTGCCACGCGTATCACGAATGGAGCAAGGAGCATCCGGTGACGCCGCGATTCAAAGCGGGAGATTTTCAATAGGAGTCATGCAATGAAGGCCATTGTTGTCAAGCCGGGTGTCCAGGGCAGCATTCACATGCGGGACATGCCCGACCCGCAGCTCAAGCCGACGGACGTTGCAGTGAAGATGCTGCGCGTCGGTCTCTGCGGCACGGATGCGGAGATCAACCACGGTCTCTACGGAAAGCCGCCGGCGGGAGACGAGTTCCTGATCCTCGGCCACGAGAACCTCGGCGTCGTCGAAGAAGTCGGCAAGAAGGTGAAGGGCTGGAAGGCGGGCGATCTCGTGGTGTCGACCGTTCGCCGGCCGTGCGGCGTCTGCGCGAACTGCAAGGCCGGCCAGAACGATCTCTGCAGCAGCGGCCGGTACACCGAGCGCGGCATCATGCGCCGCCATGGCTTCATGGCGGAGTACTACGTCGAGGCGCCGCAGTTCCTCCACAAGATCCCGAAGGCCGTCCGCGATTTCGCGGTGCTGCTCGAGCCGATGTCGGTCGTCGAGAAGGGGATCGATCATGCGTTCCTGATTCAGCGGCGCTTGATCTGGAAGCCGAAACTCGGGGTCGTGCTCGGCGGCGGTCCGGTCGGCCTGCTCGCAGCCGCGGTGCTTCGCGTGCGCGGCCTGCGCACCGTTGTCGTCGGCCGCGAGCCCGAGACCGACGTTCGCGCGCGCATCGCGAAGCAGCTCGGAGCGGAGTACGTCAGCGTCGCGAATTCGTCCCTTCTCGATCTGCCGAAGCTGATCGGCCCGCCGGATCTCGTGATCGAAGCGACCGGCAGCGCTCGCGTCGTGTTCGATGCGATGGAGATTCTTGGCCCCAACGGCGTGCTCTGCCTCCTGAGCGTCACCGGCGGCGGCGGGATGAACGAAGAGCCGATCGAACGCATCAACCAGCTCATCGTCCTTGGGAATCAGGTCGTGTTCGGCAGCGTGAACGCGAACCCGCGGCACTTCGCGATGGGCGTGAAGGATTTTGTGGCGATCGAAAGGAAGTGGCCGGGTGTGCTCTCGCAGCTCCTGACGAATCGGATTCCATGGCAGCAGCACAAGACGTGGTTCACCGAGCGCGGCAGCGGAATCAAGTCGACGCTGGAGATCGGCGGGGTCTGACCGCCCGCCCTCCGGTAGGGCGCGGTCTTCAGACCGCGCCAACCGCACGGTCCAGTCCGTAAACGCCGCATCTTCGGTATCATCAGATGATGCGGCGCGCTAACGGCCTTCACCACATCACCGCGATCGCCGGGCCCGCGCAGGAGAACCTCGACTTTTACGCGGGCGTGCTTGGGATGCGGCTCGTCAAGAAGAGCGTCAACCAGGACGATCCCGGCACGTACCACCTGTTCTACGCCGACGCCGAAGGGCGCCCCGGCACGGACCTCACCTTCTTCCCCTGGGCGCAGCTCGCGCCGCCGCGCATCGGCTACGGCCTCGCTGTCGAAGTCGGCCTCGAAGTGCCGTTCAACAGCCTGCGGTTCTGGGCATCACGACTCGAACGGTACGGCGCGAAGATCGAGGCGGCCGACATCCGGTTCGGCAAGAACGTGCTGCCGGTGACCGATCCGCATGGGTTGAGGCTGGCGCTCGTCGAAGCGGGCCGGGACTCGAAGCGTCCGTTCACGCCGTGGGATCAGAGCACCGTGCCGGGCGAGTGCCAGGTGCGCGGACTGCATAGCGGCCGGCTGTGGGAACGCGACGAGAAAACGACGGTGCGGTTCCTGACGGGCGTGCTCGGATTCGAGGCGCTCGGGACCGAGGACGGCTGGACGCGCTACGGCTTCAAGGACGGCTCGGGCGTCGTCGACCTCCGCGAACGCCGTGACGTGCAGCGCGGGGCGTGGGGTGTGGGCTCGGTGCATCATCTCGCGTGGCGTGTCGATGACGACGAGCATCAGCTCGCGATGAGGAAGCAGATCGAGGACGCGGGCACCGGCGCGACGCCGGTCATCGATCGCTTCTGGTTCAAGTCTGTCTACTTCCGTGAGCCTGGCGGTGTGCTCTTCGAGCTCGCGACCGATGGGCCGGGGTTTGCGGCCGATGAGAATCCAGCGCATCTCGGAGAATCGCTCGTGCTGCCGCCGTGGCTCGAGCAGTCGCGGAAGCGAATCGAGGAGGTGCTGCCGCCGCTCCGCGCTCCCAAGATGGATTGAATCAGGCCAGCACTACCGAAGCGTTTACCGGCGTGGCTGCGAGGGCGGATTGTTCGTGACGGCGTAGACCTTCCCGTCGCGAAGGAACAGCTTTGCCGCTTCGACCGCGTTCAGCGGCCGCGCGCCGCGGCGGCCGAAGACGGCGAGCTGGTTCCCGCCCTCGTCGACCGCCCGGTCGCGATCGATCCCCTCGGACACCATCAGCGCGCCACCTTTGATTGGATAGGTCGCGATCAGCGATGGTGCCGGCCGCGGGCTGAACCCGTAGTGGTCCGGGTTGTCTTCCGGCGAGAAGAGCTGGACGACCTGCAGCCCTGTGCGGCCGTCCGCGATGTATGCGAAGAGGCTCTCGTTGGTCATGCCGATCTTGACGTCGTTTGTCTCCGCGAGCTTTCCGGCCGCGTTGAACATGCGATCCAGCTTCGGCTGCTCGGGTTTGCTGATGTCGACGATGCCGAGGCCGTCGCGGCCGGCAGCGACGTAGGCATACGTGCGTGCGAGATATACGTTGCGCGCGTCGGCGAACGGCACGCGGGCGCCGCGAACGAGACGCGGCGCCGCGAGGTTCGTGACGTCCAGCACTTTCAACCCGTCGCGATCGAGCACGAAGCCGTAGCGGAACTGGACCGCGATGCCGCGCGCATCGGCGATGTCGGGTGCGCCGATGTGCGCGACGACTTTCGGGTGCAGCGGATCATCGAGGCTGACGACGACGAGCCCCTTGTCCGCGAGGATGTATGCGTAGACCCCGGCAATCGTGATGCGGTGGGCGCCCGTCAGGATGCCGTCCGGATTGAACGTCACGGCGCGATCGAAAAAATTGTTCGACGGGTTGCCGTCGAGCAACGTGCCAACCCCGACGAGATTTCGGCTCTTCGGATCGCGATTGCCGACTACGATGAGCCCCTCTTCGCGATCCGCGACGTAGAGGAAGCCGTACATCAGGTGAATCGGACCTTCCTCGTTTTCAGGGAAACGCTTTCGCAGCGGATCGACGCCAAGCGTCGTCGGCGTCGCAACGGCCGCGGCGTTCTTCGTCCTCACATAGAGCCGCTGGCCGAGCGGCGACACCGGCGCGGTGACGATGCGCTCGCTGAAATCCTTGTTGTCGATGTTCGCGATGTCGTAGATGCGGAAGCCCCCTTTCCCGAGCGCCGCATAGACGTATTCGCCGCGCTGCTGCACGTCGAGCACGTTCTCGCCCGGATGATGATGCGCGTGCGCAAGCTTCATGCCTCCCGCGACGTGCTTCTTGTAGGCTTCGGGATACGCGAGCTTCTGCAGGTGACTGCCGATGATCGCGGGTGGCTCGTCCCGCTCCGCGACGGTCACGCCTTCGAACCCGTCCTCGCCTGCCGCCACCCACACGTTGTGCCCCATGAAATTCATGAAGTTCGTGCCCTGGAGCAGCAGGTTGGCCATCCAGGCGTTGTTGTCGCCGGCGGCTGAGACGTGGCAGTCGATGCACTGCTTCGTCTCCGTCGCGCGGACGGTGTGCGGGACGAACGTGCTGAACGCCTGTCCACTGAACCCCTCCGCCGACACCGTCTGCTGCATGTAATAGAGCCACGAGCGCGACTGCGACTGCGAGCTGACGAGCACGGCGCACGCCGAGCGGACGGGCGCGATGCGATTGCCGGTGACGGTGCCGTCACGGCCGAGGAAGAACGAATCGTCGCGCAGCACCTGGAAGTTGTAGCCGGTCCAGTTGCGCGTCTGGAGCCCTTCGTTGTGGAGCATCGGCATCTTGCGGTTCGCCGTCATGGACAGGTGGCAGCCGAAGCAGGTCGGCGCCCACGACGTGTGGCACGCGTAGCACGTCATCCGATCGTTCGCGTGCGCGAGCGTCGACGGCGCGGCCGTCGCGGAGCCCCACGTGCGGCCGTCGCGCTGGATGGTTTTTGCGAGGCGCGACTTCTCGTTGTACTTCGCGTTCCCCGGCGTCAGCGTGTCGACGACCTGCGTGATCTCCCAGGCGAGATCCGGGTTCATCATCGATCGCTGGAAGAGGCGATCGCCGTCCCAGTAGAACCGCCGCTCGCGCGACGGCGTGCGCAGCGCGGCGAGCGCCGTGCCGTTCTGCGGCGAGGCCGGGCCGCTGGTCATCAGCGTCGCGCGGCGTGCCACGGTCCCGTGGCAGTCCACGCAGTCAATCTCCACCGCGTTGCGTGTCTCTCCGTACAGTTTCCCGTTGCCGTGGTTGTCCTGCCCGAAGTGGCAGTCGATGCACTGCATCCCCTTCTCGAGGTGGATGTCCTTCAAGTGCACTGCCTTGCCGAACTTCTCCGGGTCGTCATGCGCCACGATGCGGCCTTCGCGATCGAGCAGGTTGCCCTGGCGGTCGCGCTTGAACACCGCGCGGTACACCCAGCCGTGGCCATGGAAATCGGCGAACTGCGTGTGCTTCAGATCCTTGTTGAACTCCGGCGTGCCGATCTGCGACAGGAAATCGACATCGCCCCAGCGTCCACGCTGCGCGGCTCCCTCCGGGTTGCGCACGCGCACCTTGTAGCGTGCGCCTTCGCCGGGGTCCTGCGCGCCGGGTGAGTACATCTTCTCGCCGTCCGTCTCGTTGTCCCACCACGTGTAACCGTAATAGGTCGTCACCATGTTCGTGCCCGGATGCATGTGGCACGTCATGCACTGGCTGGACGGAATGGAACGCGTGAACGTGTGGCGGATCGGATGGCCGGGTTCTTTCCGGGAGGGATCGATCGTCGGATCGGCAGTTGCCGTGCGCCCCGCGTTTCCGAATTGCGCGTACTGTGCTGAATGATCCGCCGAGCGATCGTTCGCGTAAACGACGTGGCACGCGGTGCAGCCGCTGCCGCGGTAGTCACCAGGTTGATCGTTCGTGCCGGGAAACGACAGCAGCGGATCGAGCAGGCGCGTCTTCTGCAGTCCAAGGAACACCGGATCCGTGCGCAGCAGCGTGCCGAAGCCGCGCTCGCTCAACTTCGCTTCAGGCCGTCCCGGATCTTCCTCGCGCGCGGGGTTTCCGATCTCGCCTTTCTTCCGGCCGCCGCGCTCGAACACGCGGAGCACGTTGCCAGGCTGCGAGAGCTCCCATCGCGGCAGCGGGTTCAGAAACGGCAGCACCCCTTTCGTGCGCATGTCGTCTTCCGTCGGCGCCGGATAGGTCTGCAGCCGCTGCGGCGTGCCGTCGGGCGCATAGCTCTCCCCGTATCGGGGCGTTTTGAACGGGACTGCACCATTGTTGTAGAGCGCCGCGCCCCAGAGCATCGCGCCGTGGGTCATCATGCTCGTTCGCGCGGTGCGCACTTCCGCCGCGTGGCACGTCGCGCACGTGCGATCGACGACGCGGAGGTCGCCGGGGTTGACGAACTGGATGTACTGCTGCGACTCGCGCAGCCAGTCGGTGTAGGCGCGCTCCGGGTTCGCCGCGCTCTTCCACATCACCGGATTCTTCGGCTGCGGGTGCGCTTTCTTCTTCGCCGTCTCGTACGACGGCGATCCCGGTGCGTCAGCGCTGGTCACGCGGATGGAGGGATTTCCGCCGTGGCAGTCCACGCACCCAAGCTTGACCGTGCCGCTCGGATGCATCGTTGGCTCGTCGGTCTGGGTGTGACAGGTGAGGCAGCCGATGGATTGATCATCGGTGGTGCTGACCTTTAGGTCAGCCGAGTTGGAGGCTGGCCTGAAGGCCAGCGCCACCGAAGAGGCTGGCCTGAAGGCCAGCGCCACCGAAGAGGCTGGCCTAAAGGCCAGCACCACCGACAGGACCCACAGAACTACCGCACTTGCTACGATCCGATTCGCCGTGTTCATCAGAAGACCAGCCGCGCGTTGAGGAACATCGTGAGCAGGTGATCGCGCGAGTAAATGTCCTTCAGCCCCTGCGCAAGCTTCAGCCCGGCAAAGCCGCCGACGAGGATCACATTCTCGCTGAGCGGCGGGCGATACTGGAAGCCGCCACCGTAATCGAGGCCGATGTTCGGCCTCACCTTGTTCTGGAACAGCAGCGCCTCCATCGACGCGGGATGCACGAACCGCAGGACGCTGACGTTCGCGAACCCGCGCAGCTTCGTCGTCACTTCGACGTCGACCCCGCCGTTCACGAGGAAGACGCCAGGGTTGACGAAGTTCGCCATCCCTTCATCCTTGTTCGTGCGCAGGCTTGGCAGCAGGCTCGAGGGCGACACCAGACCGGTGCCGGTCTGCGCGAGGCGCAGTCCCTGCCGGTTCCACAGGCTGAACGGTCCACCGGCGAACACAGGGATGTCGAGAATCGCATCGAACCCGCGCGCGCGATCGTCGTTCGGGTCGTCGTCTCCCGACGCGAAGAGCGCGGCGCCCTTGATCCGCAGCCAGTCCTTGTCGAGCGACACTTCAGCGGCCGCCATCTGCGCGTTGATGTCGACGCGCTGCGCGGCAATCGGGTTGAAGGTCTCGTGCCCGAGCGCCTGATAGAACGCGTGGCTCACGTTGAACCGGCCCACGTGGCCATTGCCCGCCCACCCGAGATAGTACGCGTCAACTTCGTTGTCATTGATGACGCCGATCGGCGCGGGCCGCACGAGAAAGCCGTTCGTGTCGTAGTGCAGCTCTCCGCGATCGTGGTTGCGATGCACGCTGAACTCGGTCGTGTAGCCGGCGACGATGAAGTCCTGGACGTACACGTTTCCGATCCAGACCTGCTGCTTGCGGCGTTCCCATTCGTTGAATCCGCTGTTCGTGTCCTTCTCGAGCAGGTCGAAGAGCGCGGCGTTGTATTCGATGCGGCTCGAATGCACCGTGCCGAACACGCGTACCCCCGGCGCCTCGAGCACGGAGAGGAAGCCACGGAAGTCGCTGCTGAATTCCTGGATCCCGGCGCGGACCGAGATGAAGTCGTAATTGGTGCTGAGATCCGCCAGCTTGGCCTCGCCGAACGCCTCCTGCAGGCCGACGTGGCCGTCCAGCCGGTTCGACCGGCGCCGCACGTCCGCGTTGATTGCGCCGTATTCCGCGGTGTTGATGAAGTTCAGGCTGAACGCGGGCTGCACGCGGACGCGCCAGTCGATCGGACGGAACGCCGTGTCGCCGTGGAACAGGTCGAACGAGGTCCGGACCACCGTGACCGGAAAGTACTGCCCGCCGCGGCCGAAGAACGCCTCGCTGTCGGGTCGCGCGGTGGACACGCCGCTCGGCGTCGGCAGGTTGCGCCCTTCGAGCAGCGAGTCGCTGACGCCGGTGAATGTGAAGAAGGTGCGCGAGCCCAACACCGGCGCGTCCCCCTTCAACACGTTCTGGTTGTAGGGATCCCACCACTTGCCCGCGACATAGGGGTAGTCGCCGCGTATGCCGTAGCGGTCCCAGTCCGGCATCGGCAGGTTCCATCGATCGGGCACGGGGAGGAACACTCGTTCGCCCGGCGGAAGCGGCGGCGCTGGCTGCGTTGCGACGTCGCCGCGCCGGCGGGGAAGGTTTCCGTAGGGCGTTGCCGGGGCAGGTTCCACCGGTGGTTTTGGTGTCGCGACATCGACATGCGTCATCGTCAACTCGATCGACACCAGTTCAGATCGGCCGATGCGAAGATCGTTGCGCGTCAGCGGCGCGTACCCTTCGCGTGTGAGCGCGATGCCGTAGTCGCCCGCATCAAGGTCGAGGAACCGGAACACGCCGTCAGCGCTCGTGGTCGTGCGCCGAGTGCCCGGCAGTGCCACGGCGCGTCCGCTCTCCGACCGCCGCCGCAGCTCGACCTCAACGCCCGGAATTCCGCGTCCACGCTCGTCAATGACCCGTCCCTGGATCGCCGCGGGGCGCACGCGCTGTCCTGGAATGCGCTGTGCGAACGCGGGAGTGGAGAGCGCGCACGCAACGAGGGCGATCGCGATCTTCCGCCTGAAGGCGGAAGCCACGGGCGTCATCTGCGCCACGGGTGTCATCTGCGCGAGGCTTCTTGAATCCTGTGTGGCTTCCGGCTTCAGGCGGAAGACGGATGCTAGCGCCGCCACGGGTGTCATCTGCGCGAGGCATCTTGAATCCTGTGTGGCTTCCGCCTTCAGGCGGAAGACGGATGCTAGCGCCGCCATTCGTCGATCAGATTTGCCACGAGTCCCGTCCACCCCGTCTGGTGATTGGCCCCGAGGCCCGCACCGTTATCGCCGTGGAAGTACTCGTTGAACAGCAGGCAGTCGCGCCACAGCGGATCCTGCTGGAACTTCGCCGTGCCGCCGTAGATCGGCCGCCGGTCATCGGCGCCGCGCGTGAAGAGGCCGATCATCCGGTCGGCGATCTCGCGCGCCATCTGGGACGGGCTGATGGCGACGCCATCGCTCGCGGGCGTCTCCACCTTGAAGTCCGGCCCGTGCGCCTCGGCGAACTTCACGAGCGACTCGATCAGCAGGTACGACGTTGGGAACCAGATGGGGCCGCGCCAGTTGGAGTTGCCACCCTTAATCTTGACGTCCGCTTCCGCGGGCTCGTAGCGCACCGTGCCGGCGCCGAACGTGAACGGATGCTGCTCGTGATACTTCGAGAGGCTTCGAATCCCGCCGGGCGACAGGAATTCCGTCTCGTCCCACAGCCGCTGGAGCAGCCGCGTGAGCTGGTGGCGATCGACAATCGACAGCACTTCCAGCGTGCGGCCGTCGCGGTGCGCGCGATAACACGCCTGCCCGACCAGGTCGGCCCGATTCTTCATGAACCAGTGCACGTCGTCCAGGAAGATCGGCAGCTCGTGAATCTTCGACGGGTCGAGCACTTCGATTGCATACAGCGGGATCAGCCCCACGAGCGATCGCACGCGGAACTTGTGAAAGCTGCCGTCGGGATACCGCAGCACGTCGTAGAAGAACCCGTCGTCTTCATCCCACAACTGGTAGCCGCGGCCCCCCATCTTCTTCATCGCGCCGCCGATGTAGGTGAAGTGCTCGAAGAACTTGGTGGCGAGCGTCTCGTAGACGCGGTTGGTCTCCGCGAGCTCCAGCGCGATGCGCATCATGTGGAGACAGAAGAACCCCATCCACCCCGTGGCGTCCGACTGTTCGAGAATCGCGCCGTGGGGCAGCTTCTCGCTGCGATCGACGACCGTGATGTTGTCGAGGCCGAGGAACCCGCCTTCGAAGACGTTCAGCCCCTGGCTGTCGACCTTGTTCACCCACCACGCGAAATTGATCAGGAGCTTGTGGAAGCACTTCTCGAGGAATGCGATGTCGCCGGTGCCGGCGCGCTCCTTCTCCTTGAGGTACACGCGCCAGCACGCCCAGGCGTGCACGGGCGGATTGAGGTCCGAGAACTCCCACTCGTACGCGGGTATCTGGCCGTTCGGGTGCTGGAACTGCTCGAACAGCAGCAGCCACAGGTTTTCCTTCGCGAACGCCGGATCCACGAGCGACAGCGCGACGCAGTGGAACGCGAGGTCCCACGCGGCAAACCACGGATACTCCCACTTGTCCGGCATCGACAGGATCCGCATCGAGTTCAGGTGACGCCAATGCCTGTTGCGGACGTTTCTTCGTGACGGCGAGGGAGGATTGCGCGGGTCGTCGCCCTCGAGCCAGAGCCCGACGTCGAACAGGTAGATCTGTTTCGTCCACAGCATTCCCGCCAGCGCCTGGCGCTGCACGAGCTTCTCGTCGTCGGTGGCCTTCGGCGGATGAATGTCGGCGTAGAACGCGTCCGCCTCGGCGCGTCGCTCGCCCACAATCGCATCGACATCCGCGAGCGGATCCGTCATCGCGGTGGGTGTCAGCCGCAGCTCCCATACGGTCGATCCTCTGCCGGGCACCGACACCTTGTAATGGAGGCACGCCTTCGTGCCCGTGCCCTCCGGATTCACACATGCTTCGCCGTTGACGATCTGGCGATGGAACGCGTCCTTCGTGAACGTGCTCGCGGAAACCGCGCCCTGGCCGTAGACGGCGGCGGAGTTCGTTTCGTTATCGGTGAACAGCGGCGCCCCGCCCGGCGGCGCGTAGAGATGCCGCGGCCCCAAACGGTATTCGAACATCAGGTTCGGCAGCGGGTCGGCGGCAGAATCATCGGCGACAAGCTCCTGCCATCCCGCCTTGCTGGTGCCGCGCATGATCTGCGGCTCACGCGCACGCTCGGGTCCCCAACCCCACGTATTCCGAAACCACAACTGCGGGATGAAGTGAAACTCGGCGTCGTCGCGCCCGCGGTTGAACGCTTCGACGCGGATGCAGATGTCCTCGTCGTCCGCCTTCGCGTACTCGATGACGACGTCGAAATAGCGGTCGTCGTCGAAGATGCCGGTGTCGAGCAGCTCGAACTCCATGCCGCCGCCGGCGCGCCGGCGGTTCTCGTCAATCAATCGCGCGTACGGGTATTCCGCCTGCGGATATTTGTAGAGCAGCTTCATGTAGCTGGCGGTCGGCGTCGCGTCGAGGTAGAAGTAGTACTCCTTGACGTCTTCTCCGCGGTTGCCCTCGTTGCACGTCAGGCCGAACATCCGCTCCTTCAGGATCGGGTCGCGACCGTTCCAGAACGCCGGCGCGAAGACGAGGAGCTGATAGCGATCGCAAAGTGCGGCGATCCCGTCTTCTCCCCACCGGTATGCCTTGCTGCGCGCTTTGTCGTGCGGCAGGTAATTCCATGCGTCACCGTTCGGGCTGTAGTCCTCGCGGACCGTGCCCCACGCGCGCTCCGTCACGTAGCAGCCCCACTTCCGCCACCGCGGCACGATCCCGGTCGGTGGTTCCGCAAGGCGGCGATGTTCGGCGCTTGGCATAAGTGCGTTATTATCCGCGGGCTGACGATGCGCCGCAATCTTTCGATGTACGCATGCGAGCTCGCGGGAACGGCGCTCATGCTGTTCTGGGGAATCTCGGCAATCGCACTGATGTGGGGCAGCGGATCGCCAATGCCCGTCATGCCGGTGCCCGCGCTGCGGCGCTTGGTCACAGGGTTGTTATTTGCCGGCGGCGCTACCGCGGTCGTGTACTCACCGCTTGGGAAGCGAAGCGGCGCGCACATCAATCCCGCCGTCACGCTGGCGTTCTGGATGCTGGGCAAGCTGCCGGGGCGGGATGTCGCCGGGTACATCATCGCGCAGGTCCTCGGGGCGATCGCCGGCACCGCGGCGGCGGCGTTCATGTGGCCCGGTCTCGTGCGCAGCATCCAATACGCCGCGACGGCTCCGGGCGATGGGTGGACGTGGGTCGGCGCGCTGATTGCCGAAGTGCTGTCGACGTTCGCGCTCGTGTTCCTGATATTCGTCTGCGTCAACAAGCCTTCGATTGCCGCGCGGACGGGGCTGATTGCCGGCGCGTTCGTCACGGTGCTCGTGGTCATCGAAGCGCCGGTGTCCGGAACGAGCGTCAATCCAGCCCGCAGCCTGGCGCCCGCGCTCCTCGCGCCGATCTACAAAGATCAATGGATCTACGTGGTCGGCCCGATCGCGGGGGCGCTGCTCGCCGCGGTCGCCTACCAGCATGGCTGCGGAGGATCGACCGTCTGCGCAAAGCTGTACCACACGGCCGAGTACCGGTGCCCATTTCCGACGTGCGGCTATCGGCTCGTCGCGGGGGGGGAGATCGTAATGCGCGAAGGCGAAGTGGGCGACGAAGCGTATCTCCTCGAGCGCGGCGCACTGCGCGTGACGCGCGGCGGGGTCGAGCTCGGGCAGCTCGGTCGTGGCGACTGGGTTGGCGAGATGAGTCTGCTGCTCGACGAGCCGCGCTCCGCCACGGTCGTGGCCCTGACGGACGCACAGCTGCGCCGCGTCACGCGCGATTCGTTCGGCCGCGTGCTCGCGGCACATCCAGATCGGACGCAGGAGCTGCTACGCCAACTGGCGCGACGCGTTCGTGAGGCGAACGGCCGGCTTGCCGCCGGTATAGGTGAAGGGCGGTAATGATGCAGGTGCGATTCTGGGGCGTCCGTGGCTCGGTCCCATGGGCCATCCCGGCGGCGATCGGCCACGGCTGCAACACGCCCTGCCTTCAGATCACCGACGAGCATACCGGACAGACCGTCATCTTCGATGCGGGCTCCGGCATCGTCGGACTGGGCCCGAAGATCCCGGGGCCGCCCGGCGATCTGCCGATCGTGCTCACCCACTACCACTGGGATCACATCCAGGGCCTTCCGTTCCTCGCGCAGCTGTATGAGCCCGGATGGATGCCGCGGATCTTTGCGCCCGCGTTCGAGTCGCGCGACACCGCGTGGGTCAACACGATTTTCGAATCGCCGTTCTTCCCCGTGCCCTACGAGCACCTGCCGAATCCACCGGATGTCGAGCTGATCGAAGAGGGTGAACTGCGCCTGGCCGGCATGGAGATCACGGCGATCGGCCTGAACCATCCGGGTGGTGCGCTCGCGTACCGCGTCCGCGGCACGACCGGCGATGTCGTCTACGCAACCGATCACGAGTTCGGCGATCCGGATTTCGACGACCCGCTGGCCCAGTTCGCGCGCGGCGCCGCCGCGCTGATCATGGATTCGCACTTCACGCCGGCGGAGATGCCGAAGTTCAAGGGCTGGGGACACAGCGACTGGAAACAGTGCGCGGAGTTCGCCGCCCGGAACGACATCGCCGGCCTCTGGCTGTTCCACCACAAGCCGGGCCGGACCGATGAGGAGCTCGTGCGGATACGGACGGACGCGCAGCGGATCTTCAGAGCGACGGAGACCGCGTCTGAGGGAGAGGCGTTCCAGTTGTAGGGGAGTGACCGGAGGCGGGGGAAGCGAGCTGAGCCTTCCTCCTTTATCTCCGCCCCCTCCGCTATCTCTGGATCTCCGGGTTGCGCGGCAGCTTCAAATACGGCAGCCTGACCGCGTTGCCGCGATCGTCGCGGATGTACGACCGATCGACGCGAAGGGTGCTTGGCGGATGAAATCCCTCGCTGCCCATCAGTGAGACGTAGTCGTCCTGCTCGACGCCGTCGCCGCTCACCCCGAGTCCGCCAATCACCCGGTCGCCACGATAGAGCGGCGCGCTGCCGGGGAACCACACGATTCCGCTCTGATTCAGATACGACCGGTCGCCGCCGCGTGACGCGCCCGGCCCTTCCGTGCACGGGTTCTTCGCGTCGTAGACGAACAGCGGGAAAAACGGCCCTGGCACCGCGGGGCGATCGAGATCGATGCCCGGCGGAAAGATCGGCTGGCCGCCGTAGCTGAGCGTGCGCGCGGTCAACGCCCATCCCTTGCCCGCGGGAGGCGAAGGCTCCCAGCTGTAGTGCGCATACGGGTTGGTCTCGACGATCGTGCGCAGCACATCGTACCCTTCGCGCGTGCTGAAGTAGTACGCGTTTCGTGCTTTCGTCATGGCGACGTCGGACGAGAACACCGTCCCGTCGGGCATCCGGTAGAGCGCGAGGAGCTCGCCGGCTTCATCCGAGACGCTGATGGTCATGCGCGCGGGCTGGTTGATCGGCAGGCGGATCATCGCGCGCGTCCGAAATGACGTCGCCACGGATTGATCGACGATCTGCTGCACTTCCGCGGCTGTCAGTCCTCCCGCGACCGCACTCGCACGCGGTCCGAGCACATATCCTTCCGGCGCCTGGAGCCCATCACGCGGCTGCACGACATACGCGCCGTCACTGAAGGCGCCAGGCGACGCTCCGGCGGGACGCGTCATCAAGGATGCCCGGATGCACGCGATCGTCGTGCACGTGCCGAAGAACGGCAGCCGGATGCCGTCGATGTAGACCGCGCCGGGCCTGCCGAGCGGTTCCGAGAAATCCATTCCGTGTCCGGCGCCCGCGGCCGCGAGGGTGGCGGCGTATTCCGCGAACGCGGATGGCACGCCCGCGACGCCGACAGCGCCGATCACTTTTCCCGCGCGATAGATTGGAATGCCGCCGGGATTGACCGGGACCGTCGCAGGATTGTCCTGACCGGTGTCGAAGACGTCAGCTTTCCCCGTCGT
>Ga0137373_10000599_pt1 | contig 36042 bp, 23 predicted proteins | sample SagtaG_5_FD_104912 | JGI IMG/M metagenome (GOLD analysis project Ga0137373, IMG submission 104912) | Vadose zone soil microbial communities from Sagehorn Ranch, Mendocino, California, USA - Sage1_R_80_16 metaG | ecosystem: Environmental > Terrestrial > Soil > Vadose zone | place: USA... | reverse complement strand
CCGAAAAGGGCTCTTCTTCCGCCCGCGCGTCCGGATTCAGGAACAGCAGCACGTCGCCCGCCGCCAGGGAGGCTGCCTGGTTTGCCGCCGGGCCGAACCCCCGGTTCTCCGCATTGACGACGACGACCGCGTCCGGCCATACGTCCAGGATCCTCTGGCGCGCGAGAGAGCCGGGGCCGTTGCCGACCACGACCAGAGAGACTCGGGGGCCGTTCGTTGCGATCCGCCGCCGCGCCGCGTCCAGGGAGGCCACGGCCGCCTCGGCCTCATCCGCATCGTTCCACGACACGATGATGACGGTGATTTCCCCGACGCTCACACCGATTGTCTTTCGCCTTCCGTCTCCTGCTTGCCGCCCGCCGGACCCGGCCAGTGAGACAGGAGATCTGCTTCGTCCCGCGAGCGCAGCGCCAGAAGAGGCAGCGTCGGCCAGACGAGCAACGGCAGGATCACGCCCCGCCAGCCCAGCCGCCTCACGTGCGCGAGATCCGCGCGGAGGAGCGGCCCGATGTCCTTTCGCAGCAACGCCCGGTCGAAGTTGCGGAAGAGCGTCCGCCAGCGGTTGCGGGCGGTCCAGAACGCGCGCCGCCACGGCGTGCGCCGCCCCGTGCGCGAGCCCTCGTGGCACGCCACGGCGGAGGGGTCGCACGCGAAACGCCAACCCGAGCGCGCCAGGCGCAGCGACAGGTCCACGTCCTCGTAGTAGGCGAAAAAGGAGTCCTCGAACACCTGTCCCTGCGGAGCCACTGTCTCGAGGGCCTGGCGCCGGTACAGCGCCGCGGTGGCCGAAACGCCCGAGACCTCGAACGGCCGGCCGGGCGCCGCCGCCGGTGCAGCGCCGGCGAGCACGGGAACGGCCTCCCCGCGCTGGTTCCACTCGAGGCCCGCCGAATCGATCTGGCCGCCGTCGGCCGAGAGGACGAGGCCCTGCACGGCGGCCAGCCGATCGTCCAGCGCGAGCCGCGCGGCCAGCCGGGCGACGTAGTCGGAAGCGAGCACCGCGTCGTTGTTCAAGAGCAGAACGAAAGGTGAGCGGGTGCGGGCGATGCCCTCGTTGGCCGCTCCGGCGAAGCCGCGGTTGATCGAGAAGGTGACCACGCGGGCCTTCGGTGCCTCGCGCGCCAGCCGCTCGCGCTCGGAAGCCTGGGAGGCGTTGTCCACGACGACGACTGAGAGGTCCACACGCTGCTGCGCTTCGAGCGAGTGGACCGCGGCGAGAAGCGCATCGCCGCCGTCGCGGTTGACCACGACGCCGGCGACATCTGGCAGGAGTGAGGGACCGCTCAACGGTTGACTCGGTCGGCGCGGGCGATATCAAATCGTCCGCTCATGCTACCACGCGAATTCCTGCGCGAGAATGCCGAGCGGCTCGCCCGAGAGATGCCCGAGCGCTTCGGCGGCGCCGGCCTCGAGGAGTATGTCGCGCTCGAACGGCAACGGCGAGCGAAGGTGACGCTGCTCGAAGACAAACGTCGGCGACGCAACGAGCTCTCCGCGACGTTGCGAGGCAAGCCGTCGCCCGAAGCGCTCTTGGAGATGAGGGCGTTGAAGGACGAGATCCGCGAGCTCGAACGGGAGACCGAAGAGGCCGATGGCATGCTCGTCGCCCTCGAGAAATCCATCCCCAACGTTCCTCACGAGACCGTGCCGCGCGGACCCGACACGACGGCCAACAGAGTGGAGCGAACCTGGGGAACACCGGGGACGTTCGCCTTCCCGCCGCAGGCGCACTGGGACCTTGGGCCGGCGCTCGACATCCTCGATTTCGAGCGCGGCGCGAAGCTCGCCGGCGCGCGCTTCACCGTCCTGAAAGGCGCCGCCGCGCGGCTCTCGCGTGCACTCCTCAACTTCTTCCTCGACATCCACGTTCGCGAACAGGGCTATACGGAGATCGCGCCCCCGGCGATGGCCAACGCGGATTCCCTCTTCGGCACGGGACAACTTCCGAAGCTCGAGGCGGACCTCTTCCAGACGCGGGAAGGCTACTACTTGATTCCGACAGGCGAAGTGCCGCTCACGAACCTTCACCGCGACGAGATCCTGAAGGGCGCGCAGCTGCCGATCCTCTACACCGCCGGGACGCCCTGCTTCCGCTCGGAGGCGGGAGCCGCCGGCCGGGACACGCGGGGCATGATCCGGCAGCACCAGTTCGACAAAGTCGAGATCGTCATGTTCACCAAACCGGAGGATTCCTTTGCCGCTCTCGAGACGCTGACCGGGCATGCCGAGGAGATCCTCCAGCGGCTCGGGCTGCCTTACCGCGTCGTGTCTCTGGCGACCGGAGACCTCGGCTTCGGCTCGGCCAAGACTTACGACCTCGAAGTGTGGCTGCCGGGCGCAAACGAGTTCAAGGAAGTATCCTCCTGTTCGAATTTCGAGGCCTTCCAGGCCCGCCGTGCCTCGATTCGCTTCCGCCGCGCGGAGGGCGAGAAGCCCGAGTACGTCCACACCTTGAACGGCTCGGGCCTGCCGGTGGGACGCACGCTCGTCGCGATCCTCGAGAATTATCAGCGCGTGGACGGCTCGGTCGCGATTCCCGAGGCGCTGCAGCCCTACATGGACGGAATGACGGAGATCCGGCGGGCCTAGCCTTGCCGCAGGATTTCGTCAAAGACGCGATCCTCGAGGCGGCGCGGCGGCTCCCTGGCTATCCCAAGCTCTCGGTTCTCGACTTGAGCTGTGGCCGCGGGGAGATTCTCGCCGCCCTGGCGCGCGACGGCTGCCGCGTGCGCGGGACGCACTATCGCGGCGACGATTACAAGCTCACGGAGCGGTCCGGTCCAATCGAGACGGCCGGCCTGCCGATCGATCCCGACGTGGACTTGACCAAGCCGCTCGCCTACCCCGACGGCAGCTTCGATCTGGTCGTTCTCGCGGAGGTCCTCGAGCACTTGCCGGACCATCGGACCGTGGTGGCCGAAGCCGCGCGCGTGCTCGCGCCGGGCGGCCACTTGCTCCTTTCGACGCCCAATCTCGCGCGCTTGCACTCGCGCCTCCATTTCTTCTGGACAGGCACGCACAAGCTGATCCGCCGCCGGGTCGGGTGGGATCTCCCTCCCGACGCCCTCTACGCCTACCACACCAACCCGGTCGACTTTCCTCTGCTCCACACGCTGCTTTTTCAGGCCGGCTTGCGCGTGGAGCGATTGGATTTCACGCGTTTCAAATGGAGACACGCTTGGCTGCTCGCCGGCTACCTCTGGGTCTGGCTCGCAACGCGGCTCGAGACGTCGCGCCGCCTTACGGGCGATGCGCACGCTGCCGGCGAACGCGACCTCTTCCGCTGGATGGTCCACCCCGCGATGCTCGGCAGCGAGCAGCTCCTGCTGACCGCCAGAAAAGCGCACGGCTAAGGAAGTGGCGCAAGCTCGGCCCCGGCGGGGTTCCCGAGTCGTGCCTTCGCATCGCGAATAGTCTCCCGACGAAGGAGGGAGGAGGTTCGCGATGCGGGAGCGGAGCGCGGAGCAACCGACGAGGCGGGCGGTTGAGCCCGTTATCGCGAGCCGCCCGCCGGCGGCAGGACCGCGTCGGTTGGGGAGCGCGGAGCGACGGGTACGATCGCTCCCGCCGAGACGATCATCCGCATCGCCTGTTCAGGCGACATCTCGAGGTAGCGGATCTTGTCTTCCGGGACGACGAGAAGGAAGCCGGTCGTCGGGTTGACGGCGCTCGGCACGAAGACGTGGCAGACCCTGTGGCCGAGCTTCTCGCCGGCCTCGCTCGCCGCCGTCGAGGTGACGAAGCCCACCATGTGCGTGCCGGTCGCCGGATACTCGACGAGCGCCACACGCCGGAACGCGGCCTCCTGGGAAGAGCCGAGCAGGACCTCCGCGATTTGCCGCAGCGTCGAGTAGATCTTGTTGATGAGGGGCACGCGGTGCATGAGGCGGTCCCACAGCGCAAAGGCCCGCTTTCCCAAAAAATTCGCCGCGACGAAGCCGAGCAGAAGGAGCAAGAGGTTCAAGAGGACGAACCCGAGCCCCACGACCGAGATGCCTCGCGCCCGCAGCTGCGTCCCCAGGATGTCGTCGAAGAACCGGAAGAGCGTCCAGACGACCCACGCAGTCAGCGCCGTCGGCGCCAGGACCAGGATCCCCGCCACCCACCACCGCCGCAGCCGCGCCCAGAACCCTGTGGCCATCCAGCGATGTTACCGAAATGCCGCGGGGCGACATTCTGTTAACTCCGTGCGTAAAGACCATAAGGACCATGAACGGCCCGAGCGCCCGCGTGCCGCACTTCGCTATCGCGACCCTTCTGGTATTGATGTCTCCGAGGGTGACGCTTGCTGGCGCGGGTGAATGGACGACGTCCGGGCCGGCGGGTCTCTCGAGCTCCTTTCAGCTCCTCGTTCATCCAGTGGATTCCGACACCATCTATTTGTCTTCGCCGACCGGCCTCTACAAGAGCGTAAACGGGGGGACCTCCTGGCGGTTGATGATTGCCAAACCGGTTGCCGCGGCCGGCGTCGATCCGATCTCGACGAATCGCGTCTTCATCGCGGTCCAGGAGGGCTTCTACGCGTCGAGCGACGGTGGGGAAATCTGGACGTTTGCCGGCCCTCCGATCGACTATGGTTTCTACACGCTCACTCACGTCCAGGCCCTCGTGGTCGAGGCCGGGAGCCATCGAATCTACGCCGTCGTGTCCCACCGATCCATGACGGGCTTACAAAGCCAGGGGTCGATTCTTCGAAGCGCCGACGGCGGCGCCTCCTGGACAAGCCTGCTTGACTCTGTCGTGTCGATGACCGGTCTCGTCATTCACCCGACCGACCCCTCACAGCTTTTTGCGTTTCCGTACGCGCAGGGCGTCGAAAAGAGCATCGACGACGGAAAGACGTGGACCGCAGTCCTCACGCTTCCCTGGGTCAATGGTTTCGCCACGAGCCCGACCGACCCCGTCGTGCTCTACGTCGCTCTTGGCGGCAGTGGTATTTTCAAAAGCGTCGACTCGGGCGAGACCTGGGTTGAGGCCGACGCCGGGATTCCGGATCCCCTCTTCCGCGTTTGCACCGGCTTGACGCTCAACCCCTCAAAGCCCACGAAAGTCCTCGCCTCGTGCTCCGATGCCGCGACGTTTCAAACCGACGACGGAGGAGCCGCCTGGCAAGCGGTCGATCTCGCCGGCACGGCCCCTGTCGCCTACGATCCCTTCGATTCGAACGTGCTCTATGGCCGCTTTCGAAGCGATCTCCGCAGGAGCGAGGATGGCGGCCGGACCTGGCGTTCGATCAACACGGGCCTCGGCGCTGTGAACGTCACGGCTCTCGCGACTAGCGCCCTGGGTCTCGGTCCCGTCTATGCCGGCAGCAACGGAGAGGTCTACGCGAGCGGGGATCAAGGCAGGAGCTGGCTCGCAGGCCGGTCGGGACTTCCGAACGCCGCAATCATGGACCTGACCGTCGGCACCGCTTCGCCGCTGCGGATCTACGCCGCGACCCACGGCTACGGCCTCTTCCGAAGCGATGACGGCGGTTCGACATGGACGAAGATCGACTCCCCGGGTATGCAGGGATACATCACGTCCGTCGCCGTCGTGCCCCTGAACCCCCGAATCGTCTATGCGGCGACCGGCAACGGACTCTTCCGGAGCGAAGACGCCGGTTCTTCCTGGCGGGCTCTCTCCGGCATCGCCCCCACTGTTGGACAGCTCGTCGTTGATCCGCGTTCGACAGACACCGTCTACCTGGCGGAGCACGGAGTCCAGAAATCGACGGATGGCGGCGTCACGTGGGCCAATCTGCCCGTCCCCGGAGCCGCTTATGCCTTTTCCCTGGCCGTCGACCCGTCAAACTCTTCCCTCCTTTATGCCGCGGAATCGAACAGCCTCTTGAAGAGCTCCGACGGCGGACTCACGTGGGTACCCTCAGGAGTTGACCTGGCGGGCAACATCACATCGATTGTGATCGATCCCGTCCGTCCGGAACGCCTCTACGCCGCGACCGACCAGGGGGTCTTCCGAAGCCTCGACCGCTCGGCGAGTTGGCAGCTCATGACCGTGGGGCTCTCGACCACGGCGCAAAAGCTCGCGATCGATCCGACCGGGCGCTTCCTCTACGCCGCGACCGACCGCGGCGTCTTTCAGCTCGAGGTCACGCCGGATGCCGTGCGCGCGCGGTCCGGCCGATCGAGGCCACCGGCGCGGGTGCTCGCCCCTCGAAGCTGACCGACCGTCCAAATTTCCTGGCGGTGCAGTCCGTGCTCCGTGTCATATAGTCACCCGCCTAACAGAGACCCCTTGATCACCACGAAGCTTTCCAACCGCTACGAGATCGTTGGCGAGCTCGGTCGCGGCGGCATGGGCGTCGTTTACCGGGCTCGCGACCCGCTCTTGAGCCGCGAGGTCGCCGTCAAGCTAATCTCGTCGACGGATCTCGCCCCCGAGATCGAGGGGCGCTTTCAGCGGGAAGCCCAGATCGTCGCCCAGATGGACCATCCCGCGATCGTGCCGATCTACGACCTGGGGCGGCACGAAGGGTCCCTCTTCTTTGTGATGCCGGTCGTCGGCGGGACGACCTTATTGCGGCTCGTCCGCGAGCAGTCCCTGCGGCTGGGCGACGTCGTCGACATCGGAATCCAGGTCGCCGACGCGCTCGACTACAGCCACGCGCACGGCGTCGTGCACCGGGATATCAAGCCGGCAAACATCATGGTCACGCGCGAGGATGGCTCCACCGTCCGTGTGCGCGTCATGGACTTCGGCCTCGCCCACGCGGTCTCCGAGTCGCGCCTGACGAAAACCGGGACCCTGATCGGAACCGTCGCTTACCTCTCTCCCGAGCAGGTTGGCTCGCGCGCGTTCGACGCCCGCTCGGACATCTATTCGCTGGGAATCGTCCTCTACGAATGCCTCGTGGGCGACCCGCCCTTCACCGGCGAGGTGCAGTCGATCCTGTATCGCATCGTCCACGAGATCCCGCAGCCGCCGCGCGCGCTCGGCGCCGAGATTCGGGAGGAGCTGCAGGACATCATCCTGCGCTGTCTCGAAAAGGATCCGGCCAGGCGGCCGCAGAAGGCCGGGCAGGTCGCCGACGCGCTTCGGCGCCACCGATCGAGTCTGGCAACCGAAGAGTCCCGGATGTCGGTCGTCGTCAGCCCCAGCCGCATGATGCAGAGACCGGCCGTATCGGCCTTCATCGGGCGCGAGAAGGAGTTCGCCGAGCTCCAGCGGCGCCTGAACGCGGCGATCGCAGGCGACTGCCAGTTCGCGGTCGTGGCCGGTGAGCCAGGCATCGGCAAGACACGCCTGCTCGAGGAGTTGAAGAATCTAGCCTCGGCGCGCAAGATCCGCGTTCTCTACGGCCGCTTCGTCGAGCAGACCGGCGCGTTCTCGTACCAGGGCTTCTGCGAGGTCATCCAGGATCACTTCCGCTCCCGCGATTCCGGCAGTTCCGCCGAGCGTCCCGACTTCTCCGACCTCGCAGCGGATTTGATCGCCCTCTTCCCGCAGCTCTCGGAGATCTCGGAGCTGCGCTCGACCATCAGTGACGAGACGCGCGCGTCGGCCGCCTCCGAAGAGAAAGAGAAGAAGCCGGAGGACCGCATCCAGATCTTCGAGCTCTTGGCGCGCACGCTCACCCGGATCGCGGGCGGAAAGTCCCTCGTCCTGATCCTCGAGAACCTCCACGGCGCCGAGATCTCGATCGAGGCGCTCCAGTACATTGTCCGCCGTCTCGGCCCCACACCCACGCTCATCGTCGGCAGCTACCGGCAGACGGAAACCGACAAGCGCCACCCTCTGATGCGGATGCTCGACTCTTTCGCGGACGACCCGCGCTTCACGTCCGTGACGCTCGGACCATTCTCCCCTTCCGAGCACCGGTCGCTGGTCGCCTCGCTTGTCGGCGCTCCGAAAGTCGCCGACGCGCTCGCCCGCCGGCTCCACGAGGCGACCGAGGGAAATCCGTTCTTCACCAAGGAGCTCGTCCGGTCGCTCGTGGAATCCGGAGGCATCGCGAAGGACGACACCGGAGGCTGGAGCTTCTCGAAGGAAGCGGAGATCTCTGCGGATGTCCTGCCCGCGACGATCCAGCAGGCGGTCGAAAAGCGCATTGAGCGGCTTCCGGATGAATTGCGCGATCTGCTCTCGGTTGCTTCCGTGCTGGGCAAGACCTTCGACGCGCGGGATCTGACGACCCTCGCAGAAGGAACCAAGGACCTCGACGACGAGATCGACCGGCTGCTGCGCGAGGGGATCCTCGAAGAGGAGCGGGAGTCGCGCGGCGACCGCCTGACGTTCGCGAGCGGAATCGTCCGGGACGTCCTGTACGGAGCGCTCGCCCGCCGCAAGCGCCGCTCGCTCCACCGCAAGTACGCCGAGCTGATCGAGCAGCGCTACGCCGGCAGGCTGGAGCGCGTCTATCCGGAGCTCGTCCACCATTTCTCGCAGGCCGACATCCCGGAAAAGACGGTCGCGTACGGCCTGCAGCTCGCACAGAAGTCCCTCGACGCCTTCAACTCGGAGGACGCGATCCGGGTTGCGAAGATCGCTCTTGAGTTCCTCGAGGACGAGGAGTGGACGGGCGAGCGGGCCCTCGAGGCGGAAGTCCGGCTCCTCCTGGCCCAGGGCCACCGCATGTCGGGCAACGTCGATGGAGCGCTTCGCGAGGCCGAAGCGGCCGTTAGAGTCTTCGACGAGCAGCAGAAGCCTGGGCCAGCCGTGGTCGCGATCCTCCTCGCCGCGGAAACCGCCCGGCAGGCTCGCCGGATCGACGACGCGCGCCGTTGGGTCGAGCGGGGTATCGAGGCGGCGCGCTCGACCGGAGTATCCGAGCACTTCGCCAAGCTGCTCTCGCTTGCCGCGACTCTCGCCAATCTGCGCGGTGAGTACGCCAGGGCAGCGGCGTATCAGGCCGAGATCGAAACGCTCAGCCCCAGAGAAAAGGTCATGGAGGAGGAGATCCCGCGGGGCGGCACGCTGGTCGTGGCCATGCCGAACCCCATCGCCGCGACCGAACCGGGCGCTTACGAGACGACCGAGGAGCACGAGGTTCTCGCAAACGTCTTCGAGACGCTGGTGACCACCGACCCTCAGGGGAACCTCGCACCATTGCTCTGCGAACAATGGGCTCTCGAAGACGAGGCCCGAAGAGTGCGATTGCACCTGCGCCGCGGCGTCCTCTTCTCCGACGGCAGGCCTCTGACAGCCCCGACCGTGAAGGCGGCCCTCGAGCGAGCGATCCGGCTTTCGCGGGAGGCGATGCCAGCGGCCTTCGCCGGGATCCGCGGTGTCTCCGAGTATCTGGAAGGAAAAGCGGGAGACGTCGCCGGGATCGTGGCCTGTTCCGACGCAGAAATCGAGTTTTGTCTGCGCGACGCCGTTCCGATTTTTCCGTCCCTCCTGACCGACGGGAGAACCGCCGTCGCGTCGGCCACTCCGGACGTCAAGCCACCGAAGGCGCTCGGCACCGGACCCTTCCAGACGGTTCTCCAAACGCCGGACCGGGCAGTGCTCGAGCGCAACCCCCGCTACTGGAAGGAGCCGCCGGCCCGGCTCGACCAAATCGAGTTTCGCGCCTCGCTCTCGCCAACTTCCATCGCGGAAGGTCTCCGTTCCGGCAAGCTGGATCTGGCGCGGGACCTTCTCCCGCAGGACCTCGAAGCGGTTCTCCGCGAGCCCCGATTCCGCGCCGGCCTGGTGGAGACACCAAAAAAGAACGTCTACTTCGCGATCTTCCAAACGGGCGGCGCCATTGGCTCGAACGCCGTTCTCCGGCAGGCGCTCGCCAGCGCCGCGCGCACTCAGGATCTTGTCTGGGGCACGCTCGGGCGTTTCGCCCTTCCAGCCACGGGCCTGCTCCCGCCCGGAATCCTCGGGCACGACCCCGGCAGGCGGCAGGCGCACCTGCCTCGAGACAAGGCCGTCGAGATGATCAGTTCGGCGGGGCTGTCGCTGCCCGTGCGACTGCGAGTCTCCGTGCATCCGATCCTCCAGAACCAGTACACAGCCCTCACGCAGGCGCTCTTCAAGATCTGGGCGGAGCTCGGAGTCGAGGTCGAGGTGGTGACGGGGACCATGCCCGAGTTTCTCGAGACCTGGCGCGAAAACCGTGACATCGACCTTTTGCTCGGCCGCTGGATCGCCGATTACCACGATCCGGACAACTTCACCTTCACCCTCTTTCACTCAGGAAACGGCAGCCTGCGGAAGTACTTCTCCTCGCCGGAAGCCGACCGGATTCTGGAGGAGGCCCGGGTCGAGGGCCGTCCGGCCGCACGCGAAAGCCTCTACCGGAAGTTTGAGCACCTCCTGCTCGATTCCGCGATCCTGGTTCCGCTCTTCCACGACGTGGACTACCGTATCGGGAGCCCCGGCGTCCGGGGCCTGCAACTCCGCAGCACGGCCCCCTACGTCAACTACGCCGAGGTCGGAAAGACCGAGGCGCCCGCTGCACGAGAGGCTCCCGACCGGCGAGCCGGCGGAGGGATCCTGCAGGTGCCGATCGCCGGCGTCGTGCGGAGCCTCGATCCGTCGCAGGCCTCGACGGTGGAGCAGGCCGAGGTTCTCCCCCAGATTTTCCAGACGCTGACCTTTTCGGTGGAGGGGACACGGATCGTCCCGTGGCTCGCCTCTGAGATCCTGCTCGAGAACGACGGAACGCGGTTCCGGTTCCGGCTGCGGCCGGGCGTGCGCTTCCACGCCGGACGGCGGCTGACTGCCCGCGACGTCCGCTACTCCTTCGAGCGGTTGCTCTCGAACGAGCAGAGCGACAGCCGCTGGCAACTGTCGCCCATCCGCGGGGCGAAACGCCTGCTGGACGGGAGCGCAACCGATCTGGAGGGCTTTCACATCGTCTCGCCGACAGAATTCTTCATCGACCTGGAAAAGCCGGTCTCGTTCTTCCCGGCGCTCATCTCCTATACGGCGATGTCCATCGTTCCAGAGGGAACGCGCACCGTGGGATCGAGCTGGCGCGACAACGCCGTCGGAACGGGCCCCTTCCGGGTTGTCAGCTTCGAACCCGGGCGACGGCTCGAGCTCGAGCGCAACCCGCACTACTGGCGCGAGGGCTATCCCCGAAGCGAAGGGATCATCTTCCGGTTCGGGCTACCGCCCGAAGAGGTCCGCGAGGAGTTCCTGGCCGGAAGACTCTCAGTCGCAATGGATCTTCTGCCGGCCGACGCGGAGGCGCTCCGGCACAACCCGCGATTCGCTTCGGGCTACCGGGAAGAGCCCAAGCTCCAAACTTACTTCGTCGCGTTCAACAATCGCCGCGGAGCCCTTCGGGACGTCGAGCTTCGCCGGAGCCTCACTCGAGCTGTCGATGTGGCGGGGCTGGTTCGGCGGAGTCTCGGGCGTCTCGCCATCCCGGCGCACGGTGTGATCCCTCCCGGCCTGCTCGGCTATTCGGCCGCCGGCACGAACTCGGGCACGCCTTCTTCGGGCGCTTCCTCGGACAGCTCGGTCGAGGCGACTGTCTCGCGCGAAACAGTCGAGCTCTCGGCGGTCGTTCATCCCATTTTTTTCGGGGAGCTCTCGGCCCTTTTCCGAGAGCTCACGGACGCGTTTCGCGAGATGGGGTTCGTCATCCGGCCCGTCAACAAGACGATGGCCGAGTACATCGAGATGAATCGAAAGGCGGATTCGGATCTCGCCATGGGGCGATGGGGCGCCGACTATCCCGACGCCGACACGTTCATCTACGGCGTCCTTCACTCCACGGCCGGCAACATGGGCCGCTACGTGGGCCGGCCCGAAATCGATGAGCTCGCCGACCAGGGAAGGGCAGAAACCGATCCGCGCCTCCGCCACTCCATCTACCGCAAGATCGAAGAGCTCGTCGCCGGCGAGGCGCTGCTGCTGCCTCTCTTCCACGACCAGGTCTACGCGTTCGCGCGTCCCGAGGTCGCGGGATTGGCCTCGGTCGGACAGGCAAGCCCGACGATCTTCTACGAGGATCTCTGGATCCGTCGGTAGAGGCGTCCGCATGATCGCCACACGGCTCGCCAGCCGCTACGAAGTCCTGGGCGAGCTCGGCCGGGGCGGAATGGGCGTGGTCTATCGGGCCCGCGACCCGGTTCTGAACCGCGAAGTCGCCGTCAAGCTCATCTCCTCGACGGACCTCACCACCGAGATCGAGGAGCGCTTCCAGCGGGAGGCGCAGATCGTCGCCCAGATGGACCACCCCGCCATCGTGCCGATCCACGACCTCGGACGGCACGAGGGCTCGCTTTTCTTCGTGATGCCGGTCGTGGGCGGAGCGACCCTGTTGCGCCTGCTTCGGGACCAGTCGCTGTGCCTCGGCGATGTCGTCGACATCGGGATCCAGGTCGCCGACGCACTCGACTACAGCCACTCGCGCGGCGTCGTGCACCGCGACATCAAGCCGGCCAACATCATGATCGCGCGGGAAGAGGGGTCCACCGTTCGCGTCCGCGTGATGGACTTCGGTCTCGCGCACACGGCTTCGGAGTCCCGGCTGACGAAGACCGGCACGCTCGTCGGCACCGTCGCCTACCTCTCCCCCGAGCAGGTGGCCTCTCGCGCCTTCGACGGACGCTCCGACATCTACTCTCTCGGGGTGGTGCTCTACGAGTGCCTCGTCGGGGAACCGCCCTTCACCGGGGACGTTCAGTCGATTCTGTACCGCATCGTCCACGAGATCCCCCAGCCACCGCGCGCCCTGGGCGCGGAGATCCGTGAGGAGTTGCAGGACATCGTCCTGCGCTGCCTCGAGAAGGACCCGGGCAAGCGCCCTCAGCGAGCCGGACAGATCGCCGACGCGCTGCGCCGCCACAAGTCGAGCCTGGCGAGCGACGAGTTTCGAATGTCGCTCGTTCTGAGCGGGAGCCGGGCGATCTCTCGCCTCGCGGCTTCCGCGTTCATCGGGCGCGAGAAGGAGTTCGCGGAGCTGCAGCGCCGGCTGAATGCGGCGATCTCGGGCGAATGCCAGTTCGCGGTCGTGGCCGGTGAGCCGGGAGTCGGAAAGACGCGCCTGCTCGAGGAGCTCAAGAACCTCGCCCGGGCGCGCAAGGTCCGTGTCCTCTACGGACGCTTCATCGAGCAGGACCGGTCCTTCGCCTACCAGGGTTTCTGCGAGCTCATCGAGGACTACTTCCTCTCCCGCGACGCGGGCAGCTCGTCTTCTGGGCGCCCTGAATTCTCCGACCTCGCGGCGGACCTGATCGCCCTCTTCCCGCAGCTCTCGGAGATCAGCGAGCTGCGCTCGGCCGTGAGCGGCGAGGCCCGCACGCCGGCGGCCCCCGAAGAAAAGAAAGCCGACGACCGGATCCAGGTCTTCGAGCTCCTCGCGCGCACACTCACGCGGATGGCGGGCGGCAAGCCCTTCGTTTTGATTCTCGAGAACCTGCACGGAGCCGAGATCTCGATCGAAGCGCTCCAGTACATCGTCCGCCGGCTGCGGCCGACACCGACTCTGATCGTCGGTAGCTTTCGACAGAACGAGACCGACAAGCGGCATCCCCTGACGCGGATGCTCGATTCCTTCACGGACGACCCGCGCTTCGTTTCACTGACGCTCGGCCCGCTTTCCGCATCGGAGCACCGCGCCCTCGTCGAGTCCATCGTGGGAGCGCCGAAAGTCTCGGACGACCTCGCCCGGAGGCTGAAGGACGCGACGGAAGGCAACCCGTTCTTCACCAAGGAGCTGATCCGGTCGCTCGTGGAGTCCGGCGGCATCGCCAAAGACGACACCGGCGCCTGGAGCTTCTCGAGAGGAGGAGCGATCTCGGCGGATGCGCTGCCGGCCACCATTCAGCAAGCTGTCGAAAAGCGGATCGAGCGGCTTCCGGAGGAGCTGCGCGATCTTCTGTCGATCGCCTCCGTGCTCGGCAAGACATTCGACGCCCGGGACCTGGAGACGCTGGCGGAAGGGGCGAAGGACCTCGACGACGCCATCGACCGCCTGATGCGCGAAGGGCTTCTCGAAGAGGAGCGCGAGTCGCGCGGCGACCGCCTGACGTTTTCGAGCGGAATCGTGCGGGACGCCCTGTACGGAGCGCTCGCCCGCCGCAAGCGCCGCTCCCTTCACCGCAAGTACGCCGGGCTGATCGAGCAGCGCCACGCGGGCCGTCTCGAGCGCATCTACCCTGAGCTCGTCCACCACTTCTCGCAGGCCGACGTCTCCGAGAAGACGGTCGAGTACGCATTGAAGCTCGCACAGAAGTCGCTCGACTCGTTCAGCCCGGAGGAGACGGTCCGCGTCGCGAAGATCGCTCTCGATTTCCTCGAGGACGAGGAATGGACGGGCGAGCGGGCCCTCGAGGGAGACGCCCGGCTTCTCCTGGCCCAGGGCCAGCGCCTGGCGGGCAACGTGGACGGAGCTCTGCGCGAGGCGGAAGCCGCCGTCCGCGTGCTCGAGGAGGAGAAGCAGCCGCGGCGCGCCCTCCACGCGATCCTGTTCGCCGCGGAGACCGCCTGGCAGGCTCGCCGGATCGATGAAGCCCGGCAGTGGGCCGAACGGGGAATCGAGGCGGCGCGCGCGGGCGGCGAGCCCGAGTACCTCGCGAAACTGCTTTCGCTCACCGCGACGGTCGCCAATCTGCGCGGCGAGTATGCGAAGGCGGCCGCGTACCAAGAGGAGATCGAGAGGCTCGCGCCCAGAGAGAAAGCGGCCGAGATCGACACTCCGCGGGGCGGTACGCTGGTGGTGGCCGTGGCGAATCCCATCGCCGCGACCGAGCCGGGGACCTACGAGACGAACGAAGAGCACGAGGTCCTCGCGAACGTCTTCGACACGCTGGTGACGACCGATTCCGAGGGCAATCTCGCGCCGGCGCTCTGCGAGCGGTGGGCCCTCGAGGACGACGCTCGCACGGTGCGCCTTCACCTGCGCAAGGGTGTCGTCTTTTCGGACGGCGCTCCTCTGTCCGCCTCCGCCGTCAAGGCCTCGCTCGAACGATCGATCCGGCTTTCCCGCAACCAGATGCCCGCGGCTTTCGTCGCGATCCTCGGGGTCCCGGAGTACCTGGAGGGAAAGGCCGGCGAGGTCTCCGGGATCACGGCGCCCGGGACCCACGAGATCGAGATCCGGCTTCGCGACCCGCTCCCCATCTTCCCGTCCCTCCTGTCCGACCCGAGGACGGGCATCGCCGCCGTCGGCCCGGAGGAAAACGGGAGGCGGGCGGTGCTGGGCACCGGGCCGTTCCGGAAGCTCTCCCAGGATCCGGATCGGGTCGTCCTCGAGCGCAACCCCCGCTCCTGGAAGGAGCCGCCGCGCCTCGACCGAATCGAGTTTCGGCTTTCTTTGTCGGCGGCTGCGATCGCGGAAGGCCTCCGGTCCGGAGAGCTGGACCTGGCGCGGGACCTTCTCCCGCAAGACCTCGACGCGATCCTCCGGGAGCCCCGATTCCGCGCTGGTCTCGTCGAAATCCCCAAGAAGAATACCTATTTTGTCCTGTTCCACACCGGGAGCGCTGCCGGATCGAACGCCTTTCTCCGGAGCGCGCTCGCGAGTTCTGTGCGCACCCAAGATTTTGTCTGGGGAACTCTCGGCCGGTTCGCCATGCCGGCCACGGGCCTGCTGCCGCCTGGAATTCTCGGGCACGATCCCGGAAGGCGACAATCTCATCTTTCGGAGGAGAAGGGGATCGAGATGATTCGGTCGCTGGGGCCACCGCCGCCCGTGCGGCTGCGAGCCTCCGTTCATCCGACGTTGCAGAACCAGTACGGGGCGGTGATGAGCACGCTCTTCCGAACCTGGGCCAGGCTGGGCGTCGAGGTCGAGGTCGTCACGAAGACCATGCCGGAGTTCCTCGAGTCGTGGCACCGGAACAAAGATATCGACCTCGTTCTCACCCGCTGGATCGCCGACTACGACGATCCCGACAATTTCACCTTCACTCTCTTTCACTCCGGCAACGGCCGTCTCCGAAGCTACTTTTCCTCATCGGAGACCGACCGGATTCTGGAGGAGGCACGCTCCGAGGGCCGTCCGGCCGCCCGGGAGGACCTCTACCGGAAGTTCGAGCACGTGTTGCTCGATTCCGCCATCCTCGTGCCGCTCTTCCACGATGTGGATTACCGAATCGCCAACGCCAACGTCCGGGGCCTTCAACTTCGGAGCATCGCTCCCTACGTCAACTATGCCGAGATCGGAAAGGCGCCGGTGCCGGCAATCCGAGCGGCTTCCGAACGGCCGGCCGGCGGTGGGATCCTGAACGTGCCGATCGCAGGCGTCGTCCGGAGCTTCGATAGCGCGCTCGGTACCACCGCGGAGGATTCCGAAGTGCTGTCGACGGTCTTCGAGACGCTGACCTGGGCGGTCGAGGGCACCCGGATCGTTCCCTGGCTCGCCTCCGAGGTGAGCATGGAGAATGAGGGCACGCGGTTCCGGTTCCGGCTTCGCCCGGGTGTGCGGTTTCACGATGGGCGCCGCCTCACCGCCCGCGACGTTCGCCACTCCTTCGAGCGGCTGCTGGCGAACCCGCAGAGCACTACCCGCGGGCTGCTGTCTCCCATCCAGGGAGCGACGAGGCTTCTCGAGGGGGCCTCGACCGACCTCGAAGGGTTCCACATCGTCTCGCGAATGGAATTCTTCATCGATCTGGAAAAGCCCGTCTCTTTTTTTCCCGCCCTGCTCTCCTTTATTCCGACCGCGATCGTCCCGGAGGGGACCGGAGTCATCGGGCCGAGCGTGCGCGAGGGCGCCGTCGGCACGGGCCCATTCCGGCTCGTCAGTTTCGAGCCCGGCCGGCGGCTCGAGCTCGAGCGCAATCCGCACTACTGGCGAGAGGGCTACCCCAGAAGCGAGGGCATTGTCTTTCGGTTCGGGGTCTCGCCCGAGGAAATCCGCGACGAGTTTCTCGCCGGCCGGCTGTCGCTCGCATCGGATCTCCTCCCGGCCGACGCCGAAACCTTCCGGCACGATCCCCGGTTCGCCTCGGGCTATCGGGAAAGCCCGCGCCTGACGACCTACTATGTCGCCTTCAACAGACATCGGGGAGCCCTGACCGACGTGGAGCTGCGCCGGAGCCTGCTGCGTGCGGTTGACGTCGCCGGATTCGTCCGCAAGACTCTGGGAAGGCTGGCCATCCCGGCGCACGGCCTCATCCCGCCGGGCCTTCTCGGCTATTCGGCCTCCGGTCCAGGCTCCGGAGCCGGAGCATCGGGCGCTGCCGCTACCCCGGAGGCGCAGGCGACGGTGGCGCGAGAGACGGTCGAGCTCTCGGCCGCGGTCCACCCCATCTTCTTCGGCGAGTTCTCGGCCTTCGCCCGGGCGCTCACGGAGGCCTTCCGCGAGATCGGGTTCCTGATCCGGCCGATGAACAAGACGATGGCCGAGTATCTCGAGCTCTCCAGAAAAGGAGGGACCGACCTGAACGTCGGCCGCTGGAACGCGGACTATCCCGACGCGGACACGTTCGTCCATGGCCTTCTGCACTCGGAGGCGGGCTACCTCCTGGGCCGCTACGTGGGCAGCCCGGATCTGGATCAACTGGCCGACCGCGGGCGCGCGGAGACTGATCCACGCGTTCGCCACACCATCTACCGGCAGGTCGAAGAGAAAATCGTCCGGGAGGCCCTGGTGCTGCCGCTCTTCCACGATCAGGTCTACTGCTTCGTGCGCCCGGAGGTCGAAGGGCTCGCCACCGTGAGCCAGGGAAACCCGTCCGTCGCCTACGAGAGTCTCCGGATCCGGCGATAGGAGCTGGCGGAGAGGGCCGGATTCGAACCGGCGGTAGGGTTATTAGCCCTACGGCGGTTTAGCAAACCGCTGGTTTAAGCCTCTCACCCACCTCTCCGGTAAGGGGCCGAGTGCTGCATGTTACGGGAATCTCTTCGAGTTGGGAACGAGCAGGCTACGGGATAACTCGGTGCTCGGCGCCGGCGGAGCCGGCGCCTCCGCGGGTTCGCACCGAGCGCCCGCCTTAGCGGGCGCGACAAGCGCCGGGTTCGCCGGCGCTCATCCGTCCTCTCCGTCACTCTTTCCTGCCGCGGTACGATCCGCGACGCGTGAAGCGCCGTCTCGTCTTCGTCATCCTCACTCTCTGCGCCGCCGGGGTCGGGTTCTGGGTGTATCAGAACGCGTCGGTCGCAAGGCTTCGCCGCGACTTCGTTCCGTGGATGGAGAGGCTCGGCCGGTGGCGCGACGCGATCGAAGCCGTCCAGCGGGCGCTCAAGAGCCGAGCGCCGACACCGCCTGACCCGATCGGAATCGGTGATCTCCGGGACTGGGCGTGGAGGGATCTCGAACGGCTCGCCTCCGTGAGCTACGCCGTCGATAAGCCCCGCCACGAGATCTCGAGGGATCGCGAGAAAACTTCCGGACGCGTCGTCTTCACCGTCGGCGGCTTTCGCTCCGACGGCGCGCGTGTGGAAAGAAGCGCGCAGGCCGTCGTGACGTTCGAGAGGACGGGCGCCGGTCCGCTGCACGTCTCGGCGGGGACGCCGGCCGGCATTTCGGAGCGCCTGGGGGAGCATCCCCGATTCCACGACGCGACGGCCGAGGCGGGCCTCGGCGCGCCCCGAAACGACCCGCCGATGAAGCTCACCAATTGGCTCATCGCCGACATCTGGCCGGGCTCCGGAGTCGCCGTGCTCGACTACAACCGCGACGGAGCCGAGGACCTCTTCGTCGGCGACGGCGTGCGCTCGATCCTGTACCAGAACGACGGGCGCGGCCACTTCACCGACGTGACGGCCTCAGCCGGCCTCGAAGGCATCGCCGCAACGGGCGTGGCGGCGGGCGACGTGGACGGCGACGGCTTTCCGGACCTTTTCGTCACGAACGCCTTCGGGCAGGCCCGTCTCTTCCGCAACCGGGGCAACGGCGCGTTCGAGGACTTCACGGCGCAGAGCGGTATTCGGGTCCCGGGCAACGCCCGCTCGGCCGTCTTCGCGGACTTCGACGGCGACGGCGACCTCGACCTGATCGTCGCTGTGACCGGCGACTACTACCACCAGATGCCCGATCCTCCCTTCGACGCGAACGATGGCCGGGAGAACTTCCTCTTCGTCAACGATGGCAAGGGCCACTTCGTCGACGCGGCACGCGCGTGGGGACTCTCCGGAGTTCAGCGCTGGACTCTCTCGGCGATCGCGGCCGACTACGACGGCGATGGGCGCGCCGATCTTCTCTTCACGAACGACTTCGGCCTGAAGAACCTCTACAAGAACGAGGGTGGGCGGCGCTTCGTCGACGTCACGAAGAAGGCCGGCGTCGAAGTACGCGCCTACGGCATGTCGGGCGCCGTCGCCGACTTCGACGGAGACGGCCTTCCCGACTTCTACACGACCGGCTGCGACACGCAGTGGTCCTTTCTGCACGACTATCCCTCGCTGCCGATTCCGCTCGCCGGGCGGCTCTTCCTGCCAATCGCCGTCCACTGGATGAAGACGATGACCCGGGGCAACACGCTGCTGCTCCAACGGCCCGACCACACCTTTCGGGACGCCACCGACATCTCGGGCGCGCGGCGGGCCGGCTGGAACTGGAGCGTCGCCGCCGCCGACCTCGACAACGACGGCTGGCCCGACCTCTACGCGACCAACGGAATGTGGGGCGACGGCCGGGACCGCGACCGCGAGCTCGAGTTCTGGTGGGAGACTCTCGCTTACTGGAACGACTACGTCGCGGGCCGAAAGACGTTCGACCGAAAAGCCGCGGGCATCGCCGGGATGGAGCGCGACCGCTACTTCCACAACCGCGGCGGTGCCGCGGCCGGCGCTCCGCTCTTCGAGGAGCGCGCCTTCTTAGACGGCCTCGATCTGGAGTCCAACGGCCGCGCCGTCGTCGCGTTCGACGCCAACGGCGACGGCGCGCTCGACCTTTACGTGCGCTCGGTCGGCGTACCGGAAGCCATCTTCTTCGGCAGCCGCGCGCCCGAGGAGCATTTCTTGCGCCTGCGTTTGACCGGAACGCCGGGCACCGACAACCGGGACGGCGTGGGCTGCCGCGTGACGGCAAAGCTCGCCGGCGGGCGCACGCTCCTTCTCGAGACAGCCAATGCGAGCGGCTTTCTGGCGACCGGCAGCCCCATCGCGCACCTTGGCCTCGGCCGCGCGACCCGCCTCGAGAGCCTCACGGTGCGATGGCCTTCGGGCAAGCTCCAGAACCTTGGCCCCGTCGAGACGGTGGACAGGACTCTCGTGGTGGATGAGTCGCTCGGAATCCTCCGAGCTGTCGAGGTCTCGGCCGGTTCGCGGAAGTAAACTAGGCGTCCCATGGAGGCTCTGCCCCGACCGGACGCTTTCGATTACGACGTCGTGGTCGTCGGCGGTGCCGTCGCCGGCGCCTCGACGGCCATCCTGCTGAAGCGCCGGCTGCCCCACCTGAGGGTCCTCGTCGTCGAAAAAAGCGACCGCTTCGACTGGAAAGTGGGCGAGTCCACCGTCGAGATCTCGGCTTATTTCTTGACGCGGGTCTTGAAGCAGTACGACCACCTTTCGCGCGAGCAGCTTCCGAAGCAGGCCTTCCGATACTGGTTCTTCAACGATTTGGTGAAGAACCTGCGCGACGCCTCCGAAGTCGGCCCCACGCAGCTCGCGCGCACGCCGTCTTTCCAGCTCGACCGCTCGAAGCTCGACGAGCACCTCCTGAAGGTCGCAGCGGCCGAAGGCAGCGAGGTCTGGCGGCCGGCGAAGGTCACGGCCTTCGCGCTCGATGCCCGGAACGGGAACTCGATTTCGATCGAGAAGAGCGACGGCAGCCAGGTCGAGGTCCACGCGCAGTGGATCGTGGACGCCACCGGCCGGCAGGCGCTCCTGGCGCGAAAGCGCGGCGGCGTCACGCCCATCGAATCGCACCCGACCGCTTCGATCTGGGTCCGCTACCGGGGCGTCAAGGACATGGACGGCGTCGAAGTCGCCGGCACGGATCCGGCCGACCCGTTCGCCCGCTCGGTCCTCACCGCGCGCCGCCTCGCCACGAACCACTTCGTCGGCTGGGGCTACTGGATCTGGTTCATCCCGTTGAGAGACGGCGAGACGAGCGTGGGTCTCGTCTGGGACAAGCGCCTCGTGGATCCCGAAGGCAAGACGCCCCAGGAGAAGCTGACCCGCTTTCTCGAAGCCAACCCGCTGACACGCGAGCTGCTCGAGCACGCCACACCCGTCGAAGGCGACTGCCGCTATTACGCCCATCTGCCCTACTTCGTGGACCAGTTCATCGGGCCTGGCTGGGCCTGCGTGGGCGACGCGGGCGGATTCCTCGACCCCTTCTACTCACCGGGCCTCGACCAGATGGCCTTCTCGGTCTACACGCGCACGCAGCTCATCGAGAAGGCCTTCTCCGGGGCCCCGACGGGCGAGATGGAGGTGGCGTACGCCGAGCACAACCGGTGTTACAGCCGCTACTTCAAGTACTTCTACGAGTCCATCTTCCAGGACAAGTACTACGTCATGGGCGATTACGACACCATGACGATCGCGTTCCTTCTCGACACCGCGCTCTACTACTTCGCAGCCGTCATCCCGGTGTACCGCTTCCGCCACGCGCGCCTCGGTGTGCCGCCCTACTATCAGGACGGCGCGGAGATCGGCTTCTATCCGATCCGCTTCTACAACCGGCGCTTGACGGCGATCGCCAAGCGCAAGAGGGCGCTCGGCATCTACGGCAACCACAATGCCGGGCGCCGGCCGTCCTTCGTCGGTTTCTCCGTGCGCGGCGCCGCGGCCGTCATGCTCGCGCACGGCCTCGTACGCTGGGTCAAGGCGGAGCTCGCCAACGCCTGGACGCACGTCTTTCGTCCGCGTCCCCTGGCGCCGCCGCGGCCCTCGGTTGAGCAAACTGCAGGCTCGCCGGTTCGACTCTCGACTCTCGACTCTTGACTCTCAACTCGCCTCGCCGCACGGCCCTCGTCACCGGACCCTCGAGCGGGATCGGCCTGGAGCTCGCGACGCTTCTCGCGCGCGACCGCAACGATCTCGTGCTCGTCGCGCGCAGCCGCGAGAAGCTCGACGACATCGGCCGGGGCCTCCAGGCGGAATACGGCATCACGGCGACCGTCGTCGCTCGCGACCTCGCCGATCCGGCCTCGCCCCGCGCGATCGCCGACGAGATCGCCGCGCGGCGAATCTCCGTGGAGATCCTCGTCAACAACGCGGGCTTCGGCGTGTACGGTCTTTTCGCCGAGACTCCTCTCGAAAGGGAGCTCGAGATGATTCAGGTCAACGCCGCGGCCCTGACCCACCTCACGAAGATCTTCCTCCCGGGAATGATCGCGCGCCGGTACGGCAGGATCTTGAACGTCGCCTCGACGGCCGCCTTTCAGCCCGGTCCTCTTATGGCGGTCTACTATGCCACGAAGGCTTACGTCCTCTCGTTCTCCGAGGCTCTGGCCAACGAGACTCATGGCACCGGCGTGACGGTCACCGCGCTCTGCCCCGGCCCGACGATCACGGAGTTTCAGAAACAAGCCGGTCTCGAGAAGACGAACCTCTTCAACAGCCCGCTCGTCATGAGCGCTCGCGAGACCGCCCGAGTCGGCTACGAAGGCATGCTGCGCGGACGCCGGGTCGTCGTGCCGGGCCTCGGCAACAAACTGCTCGTTCAGGCCGAGCGCATCACCCCGCGGCGCCTCGTGACCGCCATCGCTCGGAAGATCCAAGAAGCGAGAAAGTGAGTTGCCCCGGTCCCAACACCGAGTGCTAGGCTCCCCGGCCGAGCCACCCGATGGACCGCGAAACCGCAGACGAGATCAAGCGGCACTTCAACGTCGTTGCAGAGGGCCTGCGCTCGGAGATCCGCACTGTTGCCGAAGGATCGCAAGGCTTCCGCGAGGAAGTCCCAGCGGAATTCAAGGCGGTCCGTGACGAGCTCAGCGAAACAACCGGAGCGATATGCGCCGGCTGGGCCGGCGCTCACTCGCGGGTCCGCCCGCCGCTCACGCGGTGGTCTTGAAAACCATTTCAAGGCCGCCGCCGCCTCAGCCATCCAGCCTACTCATCGGGACCCGCGCTACACTCGAGCCGCACGGAGGAGTGGCCGAGTGGTTTGCACCGAGCGCCCGCAGGGCGCGACAAGCGGCGGGTCCGCCCGCCGCTCACGCGGTGGTCTTTGAAAACCATTTCAAGGCCGCTGCCGCCTCAGCCACCAAGCCTACTCATCGGGACCCGCGCTACACTCGAGCCGCACGGAGGAGTGGCCGAGTGGTTTAAGGCGGCGGTCTTGAAAACCGCTGTACCGGAGACGGTACCGGGGGTTCGAATCCCTCCTCCTCCGCCACTCGTCGCCTTCGCTGCACTCTGGATCTGCGCCTTCAGCGCACCGGCGCTCGGCTCGACCAGAGGGGCTCGACCGAGCGCCTGATCCGGAGTTGCGCTGCGGCTCCCGCGGCGCGTGCCTCCTCCCTTGGTTACTGCGGGAGACTACGCGCGCCGCGACCAGGGCTGAGACCACCACTCGAAGCCGTCGGAACGCCACCTGGATGGCCCGGCGCCCCGACACTCCCCTCGCGGAAAGACTCTTGAAACGTCAGTACTCGAGAAGGCCTTCGTCGGGATAGCAGTACATCCAGCGCTCTCCCGGCTCGGCCGAAGAGATCACCGGATGTCCGGTTGCGCGCGCGTGCTTGCTCGCGTGCCGGTTCGACGAGTCATCGCAGCAGCGCGTCCCGCCGCACTCCTGACAGGTCCGAAGATGCACCCAGCGCGCGCCGATCTTGACGCATTCCTCACACTCTTGGCGCTTCGCGCGCTTCACATTTGCAATGGCCCGAAGATGAACGCACGCGACCTGAGACGCCGCCGTCTCTTTACTCATGAAGAATCTGATGGACGAACGTGATCGCGATCGAGCCCTCCCCCACTGCGGAGGCGACCCGTTTGACGTTTCCACAGCGCACGTCGCCGACTGCGAGCACTCCTGGGCGACTCGTCTCGAGCAGACGCGGAGGCCGCGTCAGCGGCCAGCCCGCGGCGGCGAGCTCCTCTTCCGACAGATCCGACCCTGTCTTGATGAATCCGCCTTCATCCAGCGTGAGACATCCGTCGAGCCAGGCCGTGTTCGGATCCGCTCCGGTCATCGAAAAGACATGCCGGATGTCGTGTTTCGTAACGGCGCCCCTCTCGTTGTCGCGCCAGCTCACTCGCTGCAGATGATTGTCCCCTTCGAGGACCACGATCTCCGTTCGCGCGTGCAGAACGATAACCGGGTTGTCTTCGATCCGGCGAACCAGGTACCGCGACATGCTCTCCGCCAGGCCGGCGGCCCGGACGAGCATATGGACACGCTTCGCGGTTTGAGACAGAAACATCGCCGCCTGTCCGGCCGAATTGCCTCCGCCCACGACGACGACTTCCTCGTCGCGGCACAGCTGGGTCTCGATGGGCGTGGCGAGGTAGTAGATCCCCGCTCCTTCGAACCGCTCCAGGTTTTCGACGGGCAGCTTCCGATATCGCGCGCCGGTCGCGATGACCACCGCCCGCGCCAGCACGCGGGGGCCGCCGTCGATCTCGATCGCGTACGGCTTTCTCTCGCAGTCGAGGCGTCTCGCTCCTTTCGCGATCAGCAGCTCTGCCCCGAACTTCTCCGCCTGTGTGAGCGCCCGCCCCGCGAGATCCTGGCCCGAGATGCCCGTGGGAAATCCCAGGTAGTTCTCGATCTTGGAGCTCGAGCCGGCTTGCCCGCCGGGCGCGTCCGTTTCGAGAACCAGGACGTCGAGCCCCTCCGAGGCGCCGTAGACCGCCGCCGCCAGGCCGGCTGGCCCCGCTCCGACGATGAGGACGTCCCGCAGGCGCTCCTCGTCGATCGCCTCGTTGAATCCGAGACACTCCGCGATCTGCGCGTTGGTGGGATTGCGAAGCACGACCGCCCCGCGGCAGATGAGCACCGGCACGTCACCCTGGCCCACGCCGAAGCGGTCGAGCAGGTCCTGTGCTCCGGAATCACGGTCGAGGTCGATGAACGTGTAGGGATGTCCGTTGCGGGTCAGGAACTCCTTGACGCGGACGGTGCCCTGGCAGAAGTTCGATCCCGCGAGAACGACGTCTCCGAATCCCTGGGCGATCAGCTCGACGCGGCGGAGAATGAACGCGCGCATCAGGATCTCGCTCAACGGGTCATCCGTTTGAATGAGGCTCAGGAGGTCCTTTCGACGGACCTCGATCATCTCGGTCGGCTCGGCCGCGCGAATCGAACCGAGGCCGCGCCGCCCGGAAAGCATGGTCGTTTCGCCGGTGAACTGACCCGCGCGAAACGACGCCACGACTCGCTCGCTGTCGGTGCCCTGTTGAACGGCGTCGAGCTGTCCCGAAGTGACGACAAAGAACGAGCTGGGCTGCTGACCCGCTTCCAGGAGAACTTCGCCGGCCCCTACGGACCGCGCGCGTCCATGGAGAGCGACCCGCGCGACCTGCTCGGGCGTCAGCGTGGGAAACGCTTGCTCGTCGCGTGGAGTTGGAGATGGGCTTCGGGTTGGCTCAGCCGAGTTCACAAATCACCAATCACCAATTCTTTCCAAAGACTCCTCGCGCTCCTACCAGAGCCGGAGCGACCAGTCCCGCCCCTTCAACGCTACCTCAAGCGCCGAGCCGCTTCCGAGCGCATTCGTTGCATGGCGTTGGTCTCCTGGTCGGAGTAGCGCTCGTCTTTCCAGGGGTCGGCGTGAAGGTGATAGCCGTTGACCTCCCAGAATCCCGGCGCGTTGACGTCCAAGAACTCGAAACTTCGGATCCACTTGGCGCTCTTCCAGAAATAGAGCTTCGGAACGACGAGCCGGCAGGGGCCTCCGTGCTCCGACCGCAGGTCCCGCCCGTCGTGCTTGATCGCCAGAAGGGCGTTCTCGACGTTCAAGTCCGCCAGAGGGATGTTCGTCGTGTAGCCTTCCTGCGTGTGGGCCATGACCGCGACGGCCGCGGGCTTCACGCTCAGGTGTCGCAGGATCTCTGAGACCGCGACTCCCTCCCACCGATTGTCGTAGCGGCTCCAGCGCGTCACGCAGTGGATGTCGGACGTGACTTCGACCCTGGGCAGCTCGAGGAACTCTTTCCAGGTCCACGAGACTTCCCTGTCCACGAGGCCGAAGCATCGGAACGTCCAGGTCTGCATATCGGCGCGCGGCGTCTCGCCATAAGTCAAGACCGGCCACTTTTGCGTGAGGACCTGCCCGGGCGGCAAGCGCTCTTTCGTCCCCACCGTGCTCATCGCAATTCTCAGTCGGCCTTCACGAGCGGCACATCGACCAGGTGCTCCGAGACGAACCAGACCTGTTTTTCATTCGTCCGGATGACATCCGAGACGAGGAGGTCGTTGGTCCCGTCGTCGCCGGCCTCGGCCGCCTGCCGCGCCATGGAGCGCGTCTCTTCGAGAACGATCTCGTGCGCGTGGAGGAGCCGCGAGATCTGCACGGGTACTTCTTCGCGGCCCTTCGGCGGCCGGGGAACGATCGTCGTCTCGGCCACGTCGGGCGCCATGGCCAGGCTGATCCCGCCGAGCATCTGGATCCGTTCGGCAATCATGTCCACCAGGTCATTCTGCTCCTCGTAGTGTTTGTCGAAGAGAAGGTGGAGCTGATAGAACGTCGGCCCGGCCACCTGCCAGTGATGCTTCTTGTAGAGGTCGCGCAGAGTGATCGTGTCGGCGAGGACCTGGTTGAGATTCTCGACGCTCTGGCGGGCGACGTTCTCGGACAGCGCAATGGGAATCCGGATCACCTGGCCGAAGGCCTGGATCTCGTGCGCCTTTTGACGGTCGATGGGCCGCGCCCGGTCAGCCGCCGCCGCTGTGTTCTTCGATTTGCTCATGACTTTGTCTCCTCTCCATTACCAAAAGATCTCCTCATTTCAGGTCGAACACCAGGACCTCGGACGCACCTTCGCCGGTGAGCCGCAAGGCCCCCTCGTCGCTGATCCCGGCGCCGTCGCCCTCGCCAAGCGAAGTCCCGTTCAACGAGGCCGAGCCGCGAGCCACGTGGATCCAGGCGTGGCGTCCCGGCGCGAGCGGCAGCTCACGGCGCTCGCCCTTTCCGAGTTGCGTCATCCAGACGTCGACATCCTGTGCGACCTGGAGGCTGCCCTCCCGCCCGTCCTTGGAGGCGAGGAGCACGAAGGACCGTCTCGCGGCATCAGCGTCGAAAGCCTGCTGGCCGTACGTCGGTTTGAGGCCCTGCTTGTCGGGCACGATCCAGATTTGCAGAAAATGCACGGGCTCCGACTTCGAGTGGTTGTACTCGCTGTGCCGGACGCCGCTCCCCGCCCGCATGAACTGGATTTCCCCGGGCCGGATCACGCCGCCGCCGCCCGAGCTGTCCTTGTGCTCGAGGGCGCCCTCGAGCACGTAGGACAGGATCTCCATGTCGCGGTGTCCGTGAGTGCCAAATCCCTGACCGAGCTGGACCCGGTCGTCGTTCAACACGCGCAGAGAGCGGAAGCCCATGTGTTCGGGGTCGTCATAGTCGCCGAAAGAGAACGTGTGCCAACTGTCGAGCCATCCCCACTTGGTGTGTCCCCGCTCCTCGGCGCGCCGGATCTGAATCATTCTCCTGCCTCCTCAGCTGCCGCCCTAGACGGGAATCGCCGCGCCGTGTATAACCCGAGCATCCTCGCTGCAAAGAAATAGGACGACGCGAGCGATGTCCTGGGGCTTCGCCCATTTCGCGAAATCTGCCCTCGGCATCGCTTTCCGATTGGCTTCGGTGTCGATGATGCTCGGCAAGATCGAGTTGACCCGGACTGAGGTGCCCTTTAGATCCTCGGCCAGCGAGTCCATCATGGCCAGGGCGGCCGCCTTCGACGTGGCGTACGCGGAGACGCCAGCGGCGTGATGGACCGCCGCCTTCGATGCAACATTCACGATCGCACCGTGCCCCTGTTGGAGCATTGCCGGAACCGCCGCCCTCGCTAGCGCGTAACCCGAGCGCAGGTTGAGCTCCAGCATTCGGTCGAGGAGTTTGGCATCCTGCTCCCAGAGCTTGCCGCCGCCGTAGCCTCCTACCGCGTTGACGAGGGCGTCGAGCCTCCCGTGTTGCGAGAGCACGGATTCAACGAGCTCCCGCACTGCCGCCTCGTCTGTGACGTCCACTTTCCGCCCGTCGAGGCGAGAAGCGTTCTCGCCGGCCGAGGTCGTGAGACGAGCAAGCTCTTCCGGATTTCGAAAGGTCACGACGACCTTTGCCCCTCGTTCGAGAAACGCAAGGCTGACCGCGTGGCCGAGAGCCCCGGTGCCGCCCGCCACCAGGACCACGCTGTCACCCGATGTCGTCGGCGCTCCCATTGTCGTGCTCCCCGTCGAAACCTCCAGGACGTGTCATACGCCTCTCCGAGAGCGTTCGGTTCACGTTCATCAGGGCGCGCTCACTGAAGAAAACCAACGAGCGCGTCTATCGTCTGGCGTGGCTGCTCTTCCATGAGCCAGTGTCCCGAGTTCTTCACGACGATGACGGTCGCGTCCGAGGAAACGAGCTTCGCCTGCCGCCCGAGCGCTTCGCCATTGGCCTTCTCGCCGCCGATGGCGAGGACGGGCATGGTGAGTTTCGTCTGGGCGAGCTGTGCGAAGTCTTCAGCCGCCTTCTGAAATGAGACGAAGTAGGCCCAGCCTGCCCGCATACGGCCCGGTCGCGAATAGGCTGCTGTGTAAGCCTTCCGATCCGCCTCCGGGATCGAATGGGTCTTTTCGGCGGCGAAGTCGTTCCAGAAATGCTCGAAGTAGATGCGCTCGCGCCCCGCGACCAGCTTCTCGGGCGTCGGCCCGTTGAAGCGGAAATGCCAGATGCCTGGATTGTTGTAGATGGCCTCCCACCCGGCGACTCCCGGCAGGAACGCGTCCATCAGGACGAGTTTTTCCGTTTCCGCGGGGTACTGCGCAGCGTAGGCGTACGCGACCATTAGCCCGATGTCGTGGCCGACGACTCGCGCCTTCTCGACTCCAAGCGAGCGGACCAGCGCATGAATGCGGGTTGCGGCACTCTTCATGTCCAGACCATCCGCCGGGATGCCCGAGTCGCCGATGCCGGGCAGATCGGGCGCGATCACCCTGAAGTTTTTCGCCAGGACCGGAATGATCGGTCTCCACATCCTCGAGGTCTCGGCGTAGCCATGCAGCAGGATCACCGCCCGGCCCTGGCCAGAGGTTAAGTAGTGCAGCTCGACGCCATCGACCTTCGAGGTACGCGATACGATGCCGTCGCCCGGCGTCTGCGCGTTCGCTGTCGCCGAAACGGTGGCGGAAAGCAGGAGAAGGAACAAGCCAGCTCCGACTCGATCAGGGAACACCTTGTAAACGCGCTTCACAACGATCTCCTTCGACTTCTGCTTCAGCCCTTGATGAATGCGAGCAAGTCCGCGTTGATCTGGTCCTTGTTTGTCTGACACATGCCGTGCGGCAGTCCCGGATAAACCTTGAGGGTTGCTCCCTTGACGAGCTTCGCAGACAGCATGGCAGAGTCGGCGATCGGGACGATCTGATCGGCATCGCCGTGCATGATGAGCGTCGGGACGTCGATTTTCTTGAGATCTTCCGTCATGTCCGTTTCTGAGAACGCCTTGATGCAGAAGTAGGCGGCGGGAAAACCGCACAACATACCCTGGAGCCAGAATGACTCTCGCAGACCTTCCGACACCTTTGCGCCGGGCTTGTTGAAGCCGTAGAACGGCATGCTCAAGTCCTTCCAGAATGAAGAGCGGTCGGCAACGACGGCGGCGCGGATCTGATCGAACGCCTCGATGGGTGTCCCGCCGGGATTGGCTGCCGTCTTTAACATGAGCGGGGGCACCGCGCCGATCAGCACGGCTTTGGCCACGCGCTTGGTGCCGTGGCGCCCGATGTAGCGGGCGACTTCACCGCCGCCCGTGGAGTGGCCGACGTGGATTGCGTTCTTCAAGTCAAGTGCATCGACAAGCTGGGCCAAGTCGTCGGCGTAGTGATCCATGTCGTTGCCGTCCCAGGGCTGGCTCGAGCGACCGTGGCCCCGGCGATCATGGGCGATGCATCGGAATCCCTTGGAAGCCAAAAAGAACATCTGGTCCTCGAAGGCGTCGGCGGAGAGCGGCCAGCCATGGCTGAAAAGCACAGGCTGCCCCTTCCCCCAGTCCTTGTAATAGATCTGCGTGCCGTCTTTGGTCGTGATCGTGCTCATGGATTTCGTCCTTTCGGAAGAGGGATTCTTCGGCCAGGTCTCAATCGGTTCGCGGCCACTCTTGCCGCCGCGGCCGCAGTCTGCTTAGTCCAAGTACGCTCGAGGGCTTTCCGCGATTCATGGAGATTTCTTTTTACCGCGACTCGGCGCGATAGGCCTCACTCATCAGTCGGTCCACGCCTCTTGGACAGATTCACAAAAGCCACTCGATCGGTAACGCGGACAGAAACCAGACCCAGGCCCGTTTCCACAAGCTCGTCCCGGGCTCCGTGTCATAGCCCAGCGACTCCGCTCCGCGGCGCTCCACCCAACCGAGCCGCCCTTCCTCGGACAAACGAACCTCGTATGCATCCATCGGGATGCGGCTCTGGAAAAGCGCGTCCATCTGCTCGGCCAGCGCGGGACTCTCGAGGAGGAAGCCCATTTCCGTGTTCAGCCTCGCCGACCGCGGATCGAAGTTGAACGAGCCGATGAACACGCGCGACCGGTCGATCGAGGACGTCTTTGCGTGCAGGCTCGACCCCGAGCTCCCCATACTCCCGGCGAGCTTGGTGGGTCCGGAATCAGTCATCGCTCGCCGAAGTTCGTAGAGCCGAATTCCCGCTTTCAGCAGGGGCTTGCGCCGCTTCGCATAGCCGGCATGGACGAAGGCCACGTCTGTGGCCTCCAACGCGTTAGTAAGAACCTTGACCTCGACGCCCCGCTCGGCAAGAGCCCTGAACCACGCAACGCCCGCCGCGGTGGGCACGAAATAGGGCGAGACGAGCTGGAAGTCGGTTACCGGATCGCCCAGCGCCCGCTTCAGGTCATGAATCAGGAGCGCTTCCGGGACGGCCAGACCGAGCCCCTTCGCGGGATCGTCGCTGACCATGTGCGCCGTGACCCAGTCCAGCTCCAGGGTTCCCCCGAGCAGGTCATGAACAAAGGAGGATTCCCGCAAGGCGCTCGTATAAGCGGCGGCCTCAGGGCTCTGCGCGATCCGCTGCGCGGCCGCCGATACCTCGACGATTCGACCGGGACGGACGGGCGGCAACACCTGTTGGGCCGGATAGGAAGATCCGCTGGCCCAGTACCGGTCGAACGCGTTGGACACTTCCTTCACGACCGGGCCCACGGCGATCACGTCGAGATCGGCGAACAGGACGTCGTGAGTCGCGCCGAAATACTCGTCCCCGACGTTTCGGCCGCCGACGACCGTCGCCTGATTGTCGGCGGTGAACGACTTGTTGTGCATGCGCCGGTTCAGCCTGGCAAAGTCGGTCAAGTAACCCAATGCGCGCGGCTTGCGAATGAAGAATGGGTTGAACAGCCGAACTTCGATGTTCGGGTGGGAATCCAGCGCCGCCAAGATCGTGTCCAGGCCGGATGTGTTGTTGTCGTCCAGCAGGAGCCGCACGCGGACGCCGCGATCGGCTGCGGCATGCAGGGACTCGAACAGCAGAGTGCCTGTCATGTCCCTGCGCCAGATGTAGTACTGGACGTCCAGACTGCGCTCGGCGGCCTGCGCCAACAACGCTCTTGCGGCAAATGCGTCGCGTGCGTCCCGCAGCGCAAAGATGCCCGAGCTGCCCGGATGAGCGACTACGCGCGGAGCGATGGCTCTTCCGAGCCGGGTGCCGTCCGTCTCCGAAAAAGCCGCAGAGGGCCTTCGGTGCTCCAGCGATGGTAGACGGGCGACTCGTATCATGGGACTAGGTATGGAGCGAAAAACGGGGGTCGGAACCCGCAATATCCATCTAGGCGAGGCGAAGAATCCCTCGGGATATTCCGGGACGCTTGCGGATCAATTATCTGCGTCCCGGCGGCAGGCGTCACGAAGCGCCGCCTCGAGGTCATTTTCGAGACTCCCATATCAGCAACGAGACGACCGGGGTCCGCCACTCTGTTCCTGGACGCTATCGGTTCGATTCGAAATCGTGCATGGGCCCCTCAACCCTCCTCGGGACCGGCCAGCTCCTTCAAAGCGTTCATCGACGGCGCGAAGTAGTAGGCGCCGCTCACGGGACGGGAGAAGTCGGTCAGACGATCGTGCACTCCGTCGGCGTCGGTTCCGAACATGCGCGCGAGCATGCGGTCGTATCGTGACGGATCGGCGCTGAAGGCGACGAAATACAGGCCGTGTTCCGCCACGGTTCCGTACGGAACGCTGCGGCGGAAGATCTGGAGCTCCTCGCCCCCGGCTTCGACCGTGACCCGCGCGATGTGCGCGGTCGGCGGCTTGGCCGCGTCGGACAGCTCGACGCTGTCGGCCTTCGTGCGCCCGATCACGCGCTCCTGCTCCTGCACCGGAAGCTGGTGGAATGCTTCGAGGTCGTGCACCCAGCGCATGACGAGGACGTGACTCCCGCCCTCGCCCGGCTCACCCGGTGGGACGAGCGCCACCTCGGCCGCCTGGCGGACCGGCTGGTTCGCTGTCCCGTCCACGAAGCCGGTCTCGTCTCGGCCGTCGCGGTAGGGAAACCCGGGCTGCTCGGCTGCGAGCCGTGCGACGTCGCTCACCGCGCGGGCGGCGGCCCGCGCGTGGTCCCAGGTCACATCCGGCCGGCTGGCGCTGAACCATAGCCACGCGTCGTGCTGTGTCGCCGGCGCGCACCGGCCGTTGCCTCCGACGATCTCTCTGAAGGCGGCCAGCGACGCGGGTGATCGGGACGGAGCGACTGCCCGCCAGGTGTCGGCACCGAAGGCGACCACGAGGTTTACGCCGCCGGCCGACACATCCGGCGTTCGCAATCGACGGAAGGACGCCACTGCCTGGTCGGGCGTGACACCTGCTCGGAGGTCGAACTCCAAAAAGTGATGCGCCTGGGCGCCCTGCGCGAAGATTCCGAATTGCGGCAGAGTGAAGGTCATGATCGTACTGTTGACGCGCGCGAGGCGAGCAAGGGACAGTTCGGGGGCAGCTTCATCGGGAGCCGACGCGGCAGGAGTTCGAACCGGAACCGCGTGCCCGTGATCGGCTCGCCATCGAGATTGATCTGAAGAGGTTCGTCGGTCTCGATCTCGAGCTCCGCCACCCGGGCGCTGACGACGGCGCTGCGGACAGCGTCGAGCCCTTCTCGCAGCAGCCCGCGCAGCTCACCAACGAACTCCTCGTGCGGCAGCTTCGGCAGGATGCGGACGTCGAAGAGCCCGTCATTGATTAGCGCTTCCGGGCAGAGCTGATGTCCTCCCCCTGCCTGCCGTCCGTTGCCGATGGCCAGAACGAGGAAAGCCCCTGCCCACGCGAAGCCGGGCCCGGCCAGCCGCCCGCGCTCGGGGCGGATGCTCGTGAAGTGGGTCAGGCCTGTCAAGAGGTAGGCGGCGCCGCCGAGGAGCTTCTTCAACTCGGGTGGGGTCGCCACGGTCACCTGCGAGCCGAACCCGCCGGTGGCCACGTTCAAGAGGCACCTTCCGTTGACCCGGCCGACATCGACTCTTGCCGAGGGCCCGGAAACGGCAAGGCGCAGGGCGCCAAGCGGGTCGAGAGGGATAAGGCAGGCATGCGCCAGGTCGTTTGCCGTCCCGAGAGGCAGGACCGCCAGGCTCGGAAGAGCCGACGTCTCGTCCGTCCCGTCGACCAAACCCCCGACGACTTCGTTGACCGTCCCGTCACCGCCTCCCGCAATGACGACACCAAAACCCTCTTTCGCCGCCATTCGGGCGAAGCGCTCCGCATCGCCGCCTTCCCATGTCACGCGGACGTCGATGGGGACTCCCTCGGCGCGAACCGCTGCAATCGCCTTGCGGACGTCTTCACGCATCGCGGCCTTGCCGTGCAGAACCAGACAGGCCGACTGGGCGCCTTTCATCGTCATCCCACTTCTTTGCGAGAGGGCTCTGCTTCCGGTAGCGGCCAGACCTTCGACATGAGAAAGCTGACAAGGAGTCCCACCAGGCAGCCGACAAAGACCTCTACTACCTTGTGCAGGCCGTACTCCACGCCGATCAGCTTGGAATGACGCGTCAGGCCGCCGGCAACGATGATGGCGGCGGTGATGGGCGCCTGCCGCCACATCGTATGTTCATGGACCAGGTAGGAAGAGACGAGCACCGTCACCGAGAGCGCGAGGGGGAGCTTCCACTCGCTTGACCCTCCCACGAGCAGGAAGAGGAACCCGACGGCGCAGCCGACCAGCACATTGATGAGACGGCTCTTGAAGATGCGTGCCGCCTCCTTCACCTGCGGATCGCTCGAGGCAATCATCGAGGCGATCGCCCAGATCGGGTTCGTCTCCCCGATGCGCACGATGAGGATCCAGAGCGCGGTCGTGTCGGGGTGCCGGAACTTGAAGACGAGCTCCGGATCGCCCGTCGGGAAGCCGCCCTCGTACGGAATGCGGCGGCGGAGGATGAAGGCGTTGTTGTAGAACCGGAAATCGGCCGTATCGAGGAAAAGAATCTCGCGAATCTTGAGCGGTTCATCGGCGAAGCCCTTGGTCAGAAACTCGACGCCGCTCTCCTCAGCCGGACCGCGCATGACTTTGCCGAAGCCGAACAGACGCTTCCGAGAGGTGAAGCCGTTCGGCTTGAGAATGAGCTTGCACTCGAGATACTGGATCTCGTCGAGCGGGAGGCCGTCGGTGTACCTGCCCGGCTTCAGAGTAGGAACTTCTCTGCCCCTGCCGATCGGATCCGAATCTTTCGCGCTGGTCTTCTTGTGAGTCCGCTTTGCCATCCTTCTCCTCAGCCGATCGACTTCAATCGACGTAATTGATCTAACTGGCTGTGGCCTGTTTTCCCTCCTCGGCCCAGCTCAAAAGCGCTTGAGCGAGAGCAATGACGACAGGCCCCAGAAGCATTCCGATCAGACCGAAGGCCGCCAGCCCTCCCAACACCCCGAAAAACACCGGCAGCGTCCCGATCTCGGCGTGGCCCGATATCAAGCGCGGCTTCAGCACGTTGTTGGTCACCACGGAAACGATCACGCCCCCATAGAGCGCCATCCCGATGGCCCACGGCCACCGGCCCTGAGCGGCCAGGATCACAGCGCCGGGGAGCCAGACGAGCGCCGTGCCTCCGATGGGCAGGAGGGAGAGCGCCCCCGCGAGCGCCCCAAAGACCAGCGGAGAGGGAAAGCCGACGACCGCGAACGCAATGCCCACGAGCGCGCCCTGAACGAGGGCCGTCACAAGCGTTCCGAGGACGACGGCCTTCGTGACGGAGGCGAGCTGCTTCGCCAGTCTTTTCTTGCGCTCCTCGGGGAGCGGCAGGGCCCGATCCAGCCGCGCGACCATCGCCTCTCCATCGCGAAGGAAGAAGAAGAGCAGGAAGAGCGTCAGCACCAGGTTCAAGAGAACGGCGACGGTCCACATCACCACCGTCTTGCCCCGTGTGGCCATCAGCGCGAGCAGCCCCTTGGCTCCCTCCCGGGCCCACTGTTGCACGTCTGAGGCGGTCACCGAGAAGTTCGCATTGAGCCAATCGAGCGCGGTCGCGACCGGAGCGAGCCGGAGAAGGTCCGATGGCCGTTCGACTTGGAGGCGCTTCGCTTCTCCTGACAGCCGAGCCACAAGCTCCGAGACCTGGCCCGGGAACGCGGCTAAAACAGCTGCGCCCGGAACTGTCACGCACAGCGTGGCGCCAACCGTAAGCAGGCCTGCTGCGAGGCCCGCCCGACTCCGCAGACGGCGCCTCAACCGAGCGTTTGAGGGGTGAAGCAGAAACGCGAGCAGGATCGACCACACGATCGGGCCCAGAAACGGCCTAAAGATTCTGAAGAGCACCCAGCCGAGCAGGCCGAGAGACGCAACGGCGAAGAGCCGCGGATAGAAGCGATCGCTAGCCTGAGCCATTTCCGCCTCGGGAGCGCGCGACCATAAGCGGACTCGCCACGCCTTGCCAGCCGGACGGCGAGGTGTCGCGAGCGGCGGCAGCTACGCGACTTTGCACGACCTCTTCCGGCTCATCGAGCCACCTAACGTCAATTGCTTTCGGCATGGCGACTCACCCCCACAAGTTGGCTCAGGGGACTTCAGACCGCTGGAACACCGGACTGGAGATGGAGCCAGCGGACGAAGTCCCGCCGGCGGAGGAGCCCGACAAGATGACCTCTTTCGACCACGGGGACCTGACGCACGTCGAGGCGGGT
>Ga0137373_10000598_pt1 | contig 36046 bp, 32 predicted proteins | sample SagtaG_5_FD_104912 | JGI IMG/M metagenome (GOLD analysis project Ga0137373, IMG submission 104912) | Vadose zone soil microbial communities from Sagehorn Ranch, Mendocino, California, USA - Sage1_R_80_16 metaG | ecosystem: Environmental > Terrestrial > Soil > Vadose zone | place: USA... | reverse complement strand
TGTTCACCGGCGGGGTTGGAGGCGGCCGCGGTGCGGCCGCGGCGGGAGCCGATACGACACCGCCCGGGATGTACATCATCAACGTGGAAAGCGATCAGTTGGCGCGCGTGCCGCCGGCTCCGTCGGCGAATGGCGCGGCGGACGGTGGCGGCGGACGCGGGCGCGGCAGCGCCGGCGGACTGTTCGGCGGCGGCACCACCATGGTGTTCGCGCGTGACGGCCGCACGCTGTACTTCCGATCCGGTAGCGGGCTCTACGCGGCGGCGGTTCCCGCGAACGCGACGGGCGCGCAGGGTGCGGGCGCGATCGGTGGTGGACGCGGTGGCCGCGGCGGGGGCGGCGCAGCGGCGCCGGCAACGAGCGCCATATCGTCCGACACCACTGGCGGGAGCGCGACGGCGCGGCAGGTCACCTACAGCGCGAACCTCGAGATCGATCGCAAGGCGCGGCGCGCGCAGGTCTTCAACGAAGGCTGGCGCATCATGAAGAACCGCTTCTACGACGGCGAGATGCACGGCGCCGACTGGCCCGCTGCGAAGAAAACGTATGAGCCGCTCCTCGATTACCTCGTCGATGAAGAAGAGCTGCATACGGTCATGATGATGATGATCGGGCAGCTGAACGCGTCGCACACCGGCGTCGGTGGCGGCCCCCCGGCTGCGGAGCGCAGCGTCCAGACGCGGTATCCCGGCTTCGATGTCATCGCCGATCCGTCGGGGTTCTACAAGGTGGGCCACATCTATAAAGACGGCCCCGCCGATCGCGACTACCTGAAGATCAAGGAAGGCAATTTCATCATTGCGGTGGATGAACGCGACCTGAAGACATCCGACAACTACTGGCTGTACTTCACGAACGCGCCCGGAACAAAATTTCACTTCCTGCTGAACGACAAGCCGGCGAAAGACGGCGCCTGGGAAGCCGCCGTGACGCCCGCGTCGTCGACGGCGTTCGGGGATCTGCAGTACGCGCGCTGGGTCGATGACCGCCGCGACATCGTGACGAACCTGAGCAATGGCGAGATCGGCTACCTGCACATCCGCGCGATGGACGCGCCCTCACTTCGCCAGTTCCAGCTCGATCTCGCCGCGAACCGCACGAAGAAGGCGCTCGTCATCGATCAGCGCTTCAATGGCGGCGGCGGCATCGACCAGGAACTGCTGTCGATTCTCGCGGGGCGCCGCTATCAATACACCATCAGCCGCGACGCAGGTTTCGAACAGCCGCGCCCGCAGAACTTCTACGGACCGATGGTCGTGATGCAGAACGAGCGCTCCGCATCCGACGCGGAGATGTTCCCTGCCGGCTTCAAGGCGCTCGGCCTCGGGAAGGTGATCGGCGTTCCGACAATGGGCGCCGTGATCGGGACCGGGTCGGCCACGCTGCTGGACGGATCGACGATCCGGACGCCGGGCAGCGGCGTCTTTGCGGCCACCGGTGAAAACATGGAGAACTTCGGCGTGCCGCCAGATGTGTACGTCGACAACACCCCGGACGATTTCCTCAGGCACCGCGACGTGCAGCTCGAGAAGGCGGTCGAGGTGCTGAAGGGAGAGCTGACGAGCAGGAAGACCACGCCCCCTTCGTCTGAACGATAGCCGCCAGCCTACTCGCTCTGGCGCTCGCTGCGAAGCCTGGAGCGGAGCTCCAGGATTGGGGCGAGCGCGATGGCCAGGCAACGGAGCGCCGGATCCGCGTCAGGACTGAACTCGATTTCCAGTTCGGCGCTGACCATCGTCTTTTCAATCGTCCACGTGAAGCGACAGACCTCACGGCCTCCGCTGGATGCGACATACCGGTCGAATGCATGCGGGACTCGCCGCGCAGCACGTAAACTTCGCGGAGGCGCGGCGCATCCTTGATTATCCAGTCAGCGCCGCTCGGCACGAGCGTGCCGAGCGGCACGCCGGTCGTCGCGTCGGTCACGGCGTACGACTTGTTGAACAACAATCCGGGCGCCTTTGCGGGCGCCACGGCAAGCACCACACGGCCGTCGCGCACGTGCGTCAGCCGCCCTGTGGCCCATGAGAACGCAAACCGGGCCGATGACATCGGCGGAATCGACGCGATGTCGTACTCGGAATACCTCCGCACGAACGGGTTGAGCGACGCGCGCGGCCGAACCGAATAGTTCGACTGATTGAACACGGATTCCGGCGCCGCGTCGACTCGCGGCGGGGCTGATGTTGACGCCGCGGCCGGCGGCGCCACGAATGGTGTCGCCGTCAGCAACGGCGCGGCGGAAGCGTGGATTCCAGCCGCAGAGTCGACCGTCGCGATGGCGCCGCTCGGCGCAACGAGCTCCGCCACCGCAACCGCGATCAGCCAGCCGCTGAGCATCCAGATCAGTCGCGTCTCAAATACGCCGGCGGCGTGGTCATTGGCAATCAACCATGTCGACAGCAGCGTCGTCTCGACGCTGTGGCCCTGGAGCAGCGACATCAGGCTGCTCCCGAGCGCATCGATCTCTCTGCGTAAGAGGTATTCACCCGTGACGAGCGCACCCTGCACGAGCGCGCACGACGCGAGGACGCGGAAGGCAACGCTCGCCGGCACTGCGAGTACGAGGACGGATGCGACAGCGAACGACAGCAGCGCCGCGGCCGCCAGCGCAGCGGGCGAATTGATGATCGCGGCGGGCACCACGTTGAGGCCGAGCGGATCCGGGCCCGTCCCCATCATGGCCTCGACCCCGACACGATTCGCCGACCACCACGCGAACAGCGACGGCGCCTGGAGGGCCGCCGCCAGGCACGTTCCGATCGCGATGAACAGCACCGGAGTGGGAATGCGCTCGGTCGTTCGCGGCAGCCGGCGGATGAGCGCCGCGCGCCGCGGCATCATCACGAACGATCCAATAGCGGCGCCGAGGAACATCGCGCCGATCACCGCAGCGCGTGCGGACAGAGATGTGGCCCATGGCAGCCGCTGCTGCGAAGCAAGCGGAAGTGAAGCGGCGGCCGCGGCGAGCGCGGCGATCCCGGCCGCGAACATGGCGACGGTGATCACGCGAAATGCGAGCGCCGCAGCCAACGCCAGTATCTGCACCGACTAGAGCCCGGGAGACCTTGTTCGAACCGTGTGGAACCCCGCATTTCCCGGATCGCCGGCTCGGAGCGGGTTCGTGAACTTCAGTCCGGCATTCCTCAAGTCGCCGAGCACGTCGTCACCCTCCGGCTTCACGCCGGCGCGCGACCATTTGACCAGGTCGTCGAACGCGGCAATCAGCTCGCCCGGGCTGAAGTTACAGTGGCCGGGACTGCGAATGATTCGCTGCACGAGCAGCGACGACCGGCCGGCGCCGTCGACCGCGCGCTTGAGCCCGCGCTCGAGGGAGATCGGGACGTAGAGATCGCCCGTTCCGTGAAGCGTCAGCAGCGGACGTTCGATTTTGCCGTCGAAGGGGATCGCCTCTTCGTATGGACCGCTCGCGCTCCGAAGGCTGGCGTCCGGCGACTTGCGCCGCACCCTGCTGTTGATTGCGCTGGCGCTCAGTCCGAGGCGGTCGTCTATTGCGTACCGCACGTCCGCGTTCGTCGCCACGCGGCTCCAGATTTCGGTGCTCGCGCTGTCGGCAACCGTGCTCGCGTTATCGATGAAGCGGGCCGCCAGCCCTTCGAGCGCGAACGGCCGCGCTCCACCGCTGATCTCAATCTGCACGCTCGCAAGCTGCCGCCCTTTCGCGGTGTAATCGGGCGGCTTCCCCAGGATTGCCGTCAGCGATCGGACGTCAGCCTCGCGCGTGGCGTCGCGCACCTTGATGGCGGTGATGAGCTCCGAGGCGGCGCCCACTGAGAGCAGGAAATCCATTTCGCCGGGACCCGACGAGCACAGCGCGAGCCCTCCCGCGAACGCGGTCGGAAATTCCTGCATGCCGAGGATCGTGATGTGCCCGCCCATCGATCCGCCGGCGAGATACACGTGCGCCGGCGCCTTTCCCGCATTGACCTTCGTGAACACGTCGGTCAGCGCCATCGTGTCCAGCAGTCCTCTGCCCGGCACGTACCCATTGCAGCGATAGCTCGACGCGGCCCACGCGAAATGCTGGTCGATCAGATGCTGGCGGAATGCGCTCCCGCCCGGGATGTCGGCGCGCAGCCGCGATCCCTGTGGTCCCCGATTGGACGCGTATCCGTGCGCCCACAGCACCAGCTCGCCGTTCCACGCATCGGGGATCTCGATGCGGTAGACGCCGCCGTCGTAATGGCCGAACGACGTTTGCGCGCCGGGAAGCGCGGCAAACGTCGCGTCCGCTTCCTCCCACGCCTGGTCGGCGCACGGGATGGCGTTGATCCCGGGCCGGCCGATCTCGGGCGACGCGCCCCTCGCCGCCGCGATCGTGACGGCCACTCCCGCGGCGACGGCGAATGCACGGTTCAGCATACGGGCGCGATTCTAGCAGAGCGCCGTCACCGCTCGTGCCGCCTGCAGGGCCGAATGCCGCCATTGAGTCGAGTGAGGTGGGAGTTGCGCCTTAGACGATGTGAAGACATTCCGCCTTTTGCGCGTGCTCGCGGCTGTGCTTCTCCTGGCGGCACGGGACGCAGCCGCACAGTCAACGCCGCTGGTGCGCGGCGATGCCTCCGGAACCCTGGGTGCCCAGCTCGTAGACCCCGGGCGCGGCGACTTCTATCCAAACCGTCGTTTCGAATCGGGATTTTTCGGCGCCATCTCAGGTGGCTGGTACTGGACCGAGCACCTGAAGACCGAAATTGATGTCGGCGCCAGGACGAAGGGCAGGACCTTCGACGCGTCGCCGATCGTGTTCGGCGGGGTGCAGACGTATTACAGGACCGAGCGCACCTTCTGGCGGCACACGGTCGGCGTCGGTCAGCAGTATCAGTTCTTCCACAACGCGTGGTTCCACCCTCATCTGGGTGCCGGCACGAACTTGACGTGGGAGCGCTCCAGGCGGCGCGTGGCTGCCACCGTCGTGTACGACCCGCAGACCCGCACCAGCCGCCTCGTCACTCCGGACCGCACAGAGAGCATCCAGACGAAGTTCGTGCTGAACCCGTTCGTCGAATCAGGGTTCAAGGCCTACATGACACCGCGCACGTTCTTCCGCAGCGACCTGCGCGTGGCATTTCACGGGCGCATCGACGACGTGATGATGCGATTTGGATTTGGATTCGACTTTTAGACTTCGCGGTTCGCGGTTCTCGGTTCGCGGTTCGCGGTTACTGAGGAATGTATGCCGAACATCATGAAACGCGGCGTTGGCGTGATCCTGTGTGCAGCGCTGGCAGCTTCGGGCTGCGCGACGACACGCGTGGTGCAGTCGGTCTCACCTGTCCCTTCCGGCGACCGGCTCGCGGATCGCGCAGTGATGGCGGAATATGTGCAGAAGCTGCCGACCGGCGCCACGATCAAGATCGAGCGGCCCCACGGTCGCACGATGCGCGGCGTCCTGATGAAGGCGACCGACCGTGCGCTCTTCGTCCAGCCGCGCACGCGCCTGCCCGAGCCCGCGATCGAAATCCCACTCGACGACGTGCTGAGCGTGACGCTCGAAACGTCGCAGGGCAACTCGATCGGCCGATCGATTGCCGCGGGCGCCGCCGCGGGCGCCGGGGTGGTCCTGGCAATGATCCTGATCAGCTTCGCGTTGTGGTCTGACTAACGATTGTGGATTTGGCGATTGCCGAATGCCGATTTTTCGATTGGCGATTGCGGATTGAGAACGCCGGTTGCGGATTGGGATTGGCGATTGAAATTGCCGATTGCGGATTGCGAATTCCAATCCTCAATCGCAATCAAATCGCCAATCTCAATCGTCAATCGCCAATCTCAATCGTCAATCGTCAATCTCAATCCTCAATCGCCAATCTCAATCCTCAATCCGAACTCGAAAAATCCCCAATCGCCACTCGTCAATCCACAATCGATCAGGCGGTTTTCACGATCGGAATGCGCTGCGCGACCGGGGGCAGCGCGGGAAAATCAGTGAACGGCGTCGACTGGTACCAGTACGCGGCCGAGAAGAAGTTGTCGCCGCGATCGTTCGCGTGCCCGTGCTCCATCGTGTGCTTCAGGTAACGCTCGAAGACAACCGGGTTGTCGCCGTGCCAGCGGTAGCAGCAATACCGGCCGCCGGTGCGCTCCGCATTGACGATGAGGGGCGCGCCGTACATCGCGTGCGCGAACGGAATGGCGCCGTCGCGTCCGCCGAAGTCCCAGCTTCCCAGGAAATAATCTTCGCTCCCGGTCCCGACAATGATCGGCTTCTGCTCGTCGTCGACGAAGATCATCTCGTCCCCTTCGCCCCACCAGCCGTTGGCGTTCTGGAGCACGCCGAGCGTGACGCCCATCAGGTGCCCGCGTCCGCGCGCCTCCATGTAGACGTAGTTCTTCTCCCCGGCGGGATTGATCTTCGCGCCCACCACCGGCGTGCAGGGTGCGCTCTGCCGATACTGCGCATGGAAATACAGCACATCGTCGGGAAGCGACGGAACGCTGAAGTAGTCGATATTCGAATAGAACGATCCGACTTCCAGCGTGCCTTCGTTCGTGACCGTGAAGCGCGCGGACCGCTTGTACGGCATCGCGAAGTAGCAGTTCAGCGACTTCCCCGGTGAGCACGCAAGATACTGCGACTCGTAGATCTGGTAAGTCCCGAGGTTCAAACCGAAGAAGTCGCCGATCGGCACCTCGATGCTCGGCTTGCTGTTGCCGTCCCAGTAGCCGCGGAGCATGAGCTCCTTCAGGTGATCGTTGCTGCGGGCTGCGATGGTGAACCAGATGTGCGTGATCACGCCGGGGCCGGTGGCGTTGAACACTTCCTGGACCGCGCCTGGCGCGATCGGCCAGCGATCGCTGTTGCCGCCGGTCTTGTCGAAGCTCGATTGCTTCAGCGACTTGTACGTCTGCGCGCGCGCGTACTGCGGCAGGAACGGAAGCTCGCCGGAGGCCTGCCGCTGCGGCGCCTGCGCGCCCAACGGCAGCGCGGATGACGGTGAAGCGGCGACGAGCGTGCCGGCCGTGAGAATGCCCTGCAGGAAGCCACGTCGATCGTTCGGATTGGAGCTCATAGCTGATCCTCCGCGAGTCGCCCACCGCGCGGTAGGCGGGGTCTTCCACCTTCGCTAAAGCTCCGGCGGACTCGGCGTACCCTTGGCGTAGGCGGTCAGACGCCAACGACGGGCCAATCTTATAGTAGAGTCCCGCGCATGAAACTCGCGACTGCATTCATGGTGTGTTGTTTCCTCGCGTGCGCTGCCGCCGCGCAGGACGGCGCCGCACTGACTCCAAAGATGTTGCAGGCGGCGCTCGCGGCGAGACCGGAGGGGGCGGCAGCGACCGCGCTCGCGGAGCAGATCAAGACGTACTTCGGCGGCAGCGAGAACCTCTTGAAAGGGGCGCCGCCAAAGATTGACGAACTGACCGTCGCGTGGGCCATCGAGGTCCCGCAGCTTGCGCCGAATGTTACGCCGCGCGTCGAATCCGACGTCATTTTTCTCAATCTGCCGCTCGCGCGCGTCGGCACGAGCGACGTCTACGCCGCGGCCACAACGTTCTCGAATGGGACCGCGTTCACGTGGCATTACGCGATCGGGACGACGCAGCGGATGGGCGGGTCGCAGGTGGAGGTGTACGAGACGCACGCCGACAGCCGCGAACACCCGGGAGTCCCGAAGGGCACCGTCAAACAGATGCCGCCGTGGGAGAGCAGGATCTTCGCGGGCACGAAGCGCGACTGGTGGGTCTACGTGCCGGCGCAATACACGCCGGATAACCCCGCCGCGGTGATGGTGTTCCAGGACGGCGCGAGCCCGAAGGATTTCGTGCCGACCGTGTTCGACAACCTCATCGCGAAGCGCGACATGCCGATCACCGTCGGAATCTTCATCCAGCCGGGCGTCTTTGCGGACGGTCGTGCGAACCGCAGCGTCGAGTACGACACGCTGTCGGACCAGTACGCGCGGTTCCTGCTCGAGGAGATCCTGCCGGAGGTGGAGAAGACGGTGAAGTTACGACACGACGCGGCGAGCCGCGCGATCTCCGGGAGCAGCAGCGGCGGGATCTGCGCGTTCACCGTCGCGTGGGAACGCCCCGATCAGTTCAGCAAGGTGTTGTCCTGGGTCGGCAGCTTCACGAACATCGCCGCCGGGAAGACACTCAGGGAAGGCGGGCACAACTACGAAGCGATGGTGCGGAAGACGTTCCCGCGCAAGCCGATCCGCGTGTTCCTCCAGGACGGCGCGAACGATCTCGACAACGCGAACGGCAACTGGCCGCTCGCGAACCAGACACTCGCGAAGTCGCTGCAGTACGCCGGCTACGACTACAAGTTCGAATTCGGCCACGGCTTCCACAGCAACCGCCACGGCCGTGCGATCCTGCCCGACTCGCTGCGCTGGCTCTGGCGGGATTATCCGAAGTGATGTCGCGCGATCATCGCGCATGGGATCCCTGCCGCACCTTCCAGAATTCATCGAAGAACCCCTGCGACTCGACGAACAGGGGCAGATACCGATAGTTGTTTCCCGGCTTCGTGATGTCGACGACGGCCCAGTCCGGGAGCTTCGGCGATTGCATGTCGTTGTTCGACTGGTCGTGGAACGTGAACCCGCTGTTGATCACAACGTACTTCCGCGGGTTCAGCGGGTTCGGAACGATGAACACCGGCGCGTGATTCGCGTCGAAGTGCTCACTGCCCACGGTCACGCCACCTGCTTTCCACGTGATCGGCAGATGCGACGCGATCCGCTTGTAGATCGCGTTGCTCGACGGATCGCCGAAGAGCACGACGTTGTTGTTTGCGACATCGTCGGCGGTGACGTCCGTGTCCTTCTTGACGCGCGGCTCGCCGCGGAAGACATGCACCCACTCGCTGATCGCGTAGTCCGCCTGCTCAAGCTCCCACGCGCCAAGGCGCTCCGACAGCGGCTTCCCTGTCGGCCGGACAAACATGAACGTGTCCATGAATGCGTCGTCGATCGGTCCCTGCAGGCCGTGTGACTTGCGCAGCGACGTCGATGGGAGCTCGCCCACTTTCCAGGCGCCGTTTGCCTTCACGACTCCGGCGTCCAGCGACCTGTCCCGGGTGACGGCCGGAAGCGTGAGCGACGCCCCGTCGATGTTCAGCGTCGCGCGCGTGCCCGGCGGAAATGGCGCAAAGCGAGGGTCGAACGACAGGTGCAGCGCATTGACGTTGGTGGTCATCACCGCGATCGAGTTCCCATCGATCTTCGCATTCACGCGTGCGCGCTCCCACTCCTGCTCCATCGCGTCGACGGTGATCCAGAACATCCTGTTGTAGCGAAGCATCCAGGTGGTGAACCGGATCTCCGGCGGCACGGGGTGCCGCCCCTTCGCAACGATCTGATCGAGCCGCTCCTGCAGCTGCTGCCGTGAGGCGGGCTCGTACGCGTGTGCTGTTTTCGGACCGATGATGTGCTCGAGCGTCAAACCTTCGGCCGCCATCGCCGCGGCCATTGCATCGGCCGCCTGCTTCTGCGGATCGATCTCCCCTGAGTACGCGACGACCGGCACGTTGAACGTGTTGATGGCGTAGTCGGTCGAGTCGTACATGTGCCACAGCGTCCGCTGAACGGCGTTCTGCGGCTGGCGCGCGAGCACGCCGCGCAGGAACACCTCCGTCTCGGTAAAGCCGGCCCCCGGGGCCGACGCCGCCCACAGATCCGCAAAGTGAACCGTGTAGACCCATGCCGACGCGCCCCCCATCGAGAAGCCGCTCATGACGATCCGATTGCGGTCGATCGGGTACGCCTTCATCACTGAGGCGATGGCTTCGCGGCCGTCGGTCTCTCCGGCAAACCGGCTCGCGTTGCTGTAGCGGCCGTATGGCTGCAGCATGAACCGATCGGGTCCAGCCCGGAGCGGCTTCGAGTTGTAGCCGCTCGTCGACTTCGTCATGAACTGCTGCTCGAGGACCTGGTCGTCGCGGCCGTGCATGAACACGTCGAGACGATACTCACGCATCGGGGGCGGGTCGTAGCCCTCGGGCAGCGTGAGAATGTACGGCTGCGCCGAACCGTCGATGCGCGAATAGAAGCCGCGCACGCCGCTCTGCATCATCCACGGCGTCTGTCCTTTCGCGAGCAGGTTCGCGCGGTCGATGCCGGTCGCGATCGTCTGCAGCGCGTAGTCGAGCGGCGTGCTGTTCTTCGGCGCATACAGCCGCTCGTCGTATTTCAGCGGCCGCCGCACCGCATCGAGGTACACCTCGACGTCAGCAATGCGGTCCGGCATCGGCGCACGTGGGTTGTCTCTGAATTGGTACTGTCTCTTGAGCGCCGCGACCTTCAACCCGAGCTCGTCCACCTTCGCCTGCAGCGTTGCCTTCTCTGCGGCTGTCAGGCCGTGGCCGAGCGGCGGGAACTGCGCAGGAGGGGCAGGGGTCTGTCCGGCCGCCCACAACGGGCGGCCCCACACTTCGGCCGGCCATAAAGGCCGGCCCCACGTTCCATCAGGCCATAAAGACCGACCCGACAGAACCAATGCGAGGCAGGACGTAGCAGTCAGCCATCTCGGTAAACGCATCACGCCTCACCAGGCCGTCGGCCGGTAGTCCTTCAGGAACTGCCCCCACACGTGCTCCCCCGTGTTGATCCCGCTATGATCGGATCGAGGATGCGGGCAGCGCCGTCGACGATGTCGAGCGGCGGATGGAAGCGCTGTTCGGCGGTCTTTCGCGCGGCAAGCTCCGCGGGATCTTCGTCGGTGATCCACCCGGTATCGACGCTGTTCATGTGAATGCCGTCGTTCTGGTAGTCGGTCGCGGCCGTGCGCGTCATCATGTTCAGCGCCGCCTTCGCCATGTTCGTGTGCGGATGCCGCGTCGTCTTCGCGGTCCGGTAAAACTGTCCCTCGACTGCGGAGACGTTGACAATGTGCTTCTCGCGGCCGGGCGTTCTCAGCATCAGCGGCTTGAGTCGTGCGGTGACGACAAACGGCGCGACGGCGTTCACGAGCTGCACTTCGAGGAGCTCGATCGTCGAGATCTCCGCGAGCAGCAGGCGCCACGAGTTCTTTCCGCGCAGATCGACCTGCTGAAGATCCTGGTCGAGGAGCCCCTGTGGAAACAGATGTCCCTGATCGACGTGGTCTTCCGGCGCGAGCCGCACCTGCGATAGCAGGTCCTCCGCCCCCCGCTTGCGCAGACGCTTCCGCCGCGCGGCGCGGTCCGGCTCGTGCGCACGGGCGATGGCGCGGTGAAGCCGCTCGCGATCCGCTGGAGACAGCTGCTCGATCAGCGTCCAGTCGCCGGCAAGGCGCTCGAGCACCTCGATCGCGTCGCGCAGCCCCGCGAGAAGCGCGTCGCCGCTCACCCGCGCATTCTCTCCAGGAGCACCATCATCAGCACGGAAACGACCGCGACCTCCAGCGATTCGGTGGCCGACAGGTGCATCGCCTCGATCCTGAACCGCCCTTGGAAAAACGCGGGGCGCTTCACGATCCGCAGGATGGGCGCTTCCCCCTCGGCCCGCGACAGCGTATACGCGGGGTGAAATATGTAACCTGAGAACAGCGAGACGATCGGGATCGCGCTGACGATGCCGTCGAGCACCTTGATCCAGGGATTCTCCTCGCGCATGACGAAGACGGTCTGCCCCCCCTGGTGCACCTGGTAATGCGCTTTCCAGAACGACCGCATCCCGAGCCGCTGCACGACGGCGACTTCGCTGCCGCCCGGATCCGTGACGCGATACCGCGCGGACACGTCGACGATGCGGTCGGCATTTATCGTGTAAAGTGGCCGCGTCTGCCCTTCGTCGGCAAACACGGTGACCGACTCTTTCAGCTTGAAGGCCTTCTGCTTGACGTAGTACACGAGAGTGCCCCGGGCATCGGTCACCGTCAGACGCGAGCCGAGGGCCATCAGCTTGAACCGCAGGTCGAGCGGAAATTCCATGCGGGAGATATAACACAACCGTCTCGCACGTCCGTGCGTCAAACCGACTATGCGCGATGACCTCAAGGCGGCCATCCGGTCGCTCAATTCCTCGAAAACGTTCACCATCGTGGCGCTGCTCGTGCTCACGCTGGGCATCGGCGCCAGCACCGCGATCTTTTCGGTGGTCGACGCCGTCGTGCTGCGCGGGCTGCCGTTCGACGAGTACGACCGTCTCGTCGCGGTCGGCGAACGGCGGCCCGCGGACAAGACACCGGATCCGACGCGCGATCCGGAAGCGCTCGGGAGCGCGGCGCCGCAGAATTATGTGGACTGGAAGGCGCAGCAGCAGGTCTTCGAATCGATGGCCACAATCGCGGCAGGATCATTCACACTGCGCGAACCGGGGGCCGAACCGGAAGATCTTCGGGCGCAGCGCGTGACGTCGGAATTCTTTCGGGTGCTTCGGATCCAGCCGGCGCTCGGCCGTCCGTTCACCACGGACAACGAGATCGACGGCCGGAACCGGGTGGCCATCCTCAGCGACGGGCTCTGGCGCCGCCGGTTCGGCGACCCGTCGATCGTGGGCCGCACGATTCCGCTGGAAGGAGGAGCGTACGAGGTCATCGGCATTACGCCTCCCGGATTCCAGTACCCGGTCGGCGCCGCGCGCGACACCGATCTCTGGGTCCCGTACGTGGTGCCGGCGAACCAGCGGATCCGTGACCCACACAGCTTCAGCTTCTACCTGCAGACAATCGCTCGGCTTAAACCGGGCGTGTCGGTTCGCCAGGCGCAGGCCCAGATGACCCAGGTGGCCGCTGCCATCGAGAAAGCGAATCCGGTCTGGAACAAAGACAGGCTGGTCGGCGTGCGCCCGCTTCGCGATCACCTGGTCGGCGCGGCCACGAAGTCCTGGATGCTCATGCTCCTCGGCGCGGTCGGCATCGTCCTGCTGATCGCGTGTGCGAACGTCGCGAACCTTCTTCTTGCGCGCGCGACGGCGCGCGAGCGCGAGATCGGGATTCGTGCGGCGCTTGGGGCCGGACGCTGGCGCCTCGTCCGCCAGCTGCTTGTCGAAAGCCTGGTGCTCTCCGTCGCAGGCACCGCCTTCGCCGTTGTGCTCGCGATGTGGGCGGTTCGCGTGCTGAAGAGCGCGATGCCCGAGAGTCTGCCGCGCATCAGCGCCATCGGCGTGGACTTTCGCATCCTTGCCGTCGCGGCCGTACTGGCGATCGCGACCGGCCTTCTCTTCGGCATCGTTCCCGCCCTGCAGTTGTCGAGTCCGGATTTGACCAACGCGCTGAAGGATGGCGCACGCGGCACGACAGGTGCCGGACGTCAACGACTGCGCAGCGCGCTCGTGGTCGCTGAGGTCGCGCTGGCTGTCGTCCTGCTCGTCGGCGCCTCGCTGTTCATCGGCAGCTTCGTTGCGCTGATGCGGATCGACATCGGATTCAAACCCGATCGCGTGTTGACCGCATCGCTCTCGCCGGGCTGGGAGCCAGGCATCCCGCCGCCTGACTCGAGCGCGTCCTTCGTGGACATCGTCGATCGCATCACCCATGTCCCCGGCGTGCTCGAGGCGTCGCTCATTTCCGGCGGCATGCCGCTCGGAGGAAGCATGAGCGTAACGGGCATGAAGGTCCCCGGACGCACGCTCGACGACGACGAGGGGATCAGCGTCAGGCGTGTCACACCCGACTACCACAAGGCGCTGCGGATTCCGCTGAAGGCGGGCCGCCTGTTCACACCCGCGGACCGCAAGGGGGCCGCAAATGTCGTCATCATCAACGAGGCGGCGGCGAAGAAATACTTCCCGGGCGAGAACGCCGTCGGCCGCACGGTCAACATCAACAAAGAAGACCGCACGATCGTCGGCGTGGTGGGCGACGTGCACCAGACGAGCATCGAGATCGAGCCGCGGACGGAAGCCTATGTCCCGGTGGCGCAGGGGAAAACCCTCTTCGGCGAGCTCGTCATTCACACGAGCGGCGATCCGTATGCCGTGCTGCCTCAGGTCAAGTCGATCGTGCTGAGCGTCATGCCCGCCGTGCCGCTTCGGAACGTGAAGACCATGGAGGAAGTGCTCGCCGGCCGCATCGCGCAGCGGAAGCTGAACATGCTGCTGCTCGGACTCTTCGGCCTGCTCGGCCTCGTGATCTCGGCTGTCGGAATTTACGGCGTCATGGCGTACGTCGTCGCGCAGCGCACCCGCGAGATCGGCGTGCGGATGGCGCTCGGCGCCACGCGTGCGACCGTCATCCGGATGGTGCTGACCAACGCGTGCCTGCTGGTGGCGGCGGGGCTGGCGATCGGCGGGGCGGGTGCGTGGTATCTGAGCGCCGCGGCGAAGAGTTTCCTCTACAAGCTCGACGCGAACGATCCACGCGCGTTCGCAGCGGCCCTGATTCTGCTCGCCGGTGCAGCCCTTATCGCGAGCGCGTTACCGGCACGGCGCGCCGCAACCGTCGATCCAATGATCGCGCTGCGGGCTGAATGACCCTTCGACTCGCGGCGGCCCGCCAAAGCATCGGCGCAAGGCGGGACCCTTGGCGAAGGCGCAAGGCGGATACCACGAAGGATCGGAGCACTCAGGCGTCGCGCACTTTCGGAAATTCCGTGATCCGGATGTTCGTGCAGCCATACGGAATGAGCTCAATCTCTTCCACGGGTTGATCCGAGATCGCGCCCGCGGGATCGGCCCACTGCGAGTCCGCCGGAGACAACTCGCCAGCCCATCCACGTACGATCTTCCATCCTGGAATCCGGCGTGCGCGTGCATGCGCGACCATCGCGGCGCCTTCCGGAGAGAACGGCCTTTCGCCGATTGGCCGTTCCTCGAACCGCACGCTCGACGCGGGGTTCCTCTCATCCAGGATGACCCCGTAGTTCCACGGCGTCGTCGGGCGCACCTCGAAGTCGCCGTGCGGCAGCTCGCGGTGCGGCTTGTCCGCATTCACCCTCGTCCACTGCTCGCCGAGCCGCAGCGAGTACACGAGCGGCCCGCGTTCGACGGCGATTGCTTCGTTGTAGCGTACGGAAATCATCGGACGCATCGGGAAGCGCACGCTGATGTCCGTCGTGCCGCTCCACTCGCGCTCGATGCGGTGCAGGGTCCCGGGAATCATCGGCTGCTCGGTCCCGCTGCCAATGCGCACGCGAGCGCCTTCCGCCCAGGCGGGTACTCGAAGCAGCAGCGGGAAGCGCCGGGCGCGTGCAGCGGTCACGGCAACGGCGATCGATTCGCGGAACGGATACTCGGTGTCGACGGTAACCATGACAGGTACGTCACCAAGCCGCGTGTCCACGCGGCACGGCGCCCACGCAGCCGCCACGAGGCCGCCGTCCGGCGTGTGCATCCAGAGGTGCGAGGCGAACTTGGGCCAGCCCTGGTGCAGGTTCGATGTGCAGCATCCGTAGTTCGGCTCGAGGCCGAACAGGTTCGACTCGGGTCCGTTCGATGACCAGCCATGCTCCGGATTGATCGTGCACTGGACCTGGTTGACCTGCTGATCGTACTGGTGCGACCACATGTCGGGCGCAATCGCGGCGGGCAGCGCGTTGAACGCCACGCGCTCGAGGCGATCCGCGAAGAACGGATCGCCGAACGTTGAAAACAGGTGCTCGAGCGAGTACATGAACTCGACGACCGCGCAGAGCTCCGTGCCCTGCACCGGGTTCTTTCCCGCGAGGCACTCGTCCCCGCTGAACATCCCGGTGACCTGCCCGTGATAACGATCGAGGATGTCGATCATCCTTCGCCCGAACGCACGATCGGCGTCTCGACGATCGAGACGCCAGCTCAATGCCGCAGCCTTGGGCGCCATGCCTGCGTTGACGACGTGCTTCGTCCATTTCCAAAGCCCGCGGCGCGGTGTCGGCACTTTGATGTCGTCCGTCTCGTACAGCGCCGGGTAGTCGACACCCTGCGCGCGGAGCTTGCGGGCCAGATCGAGCAGCCACGGCTCGGGACGATGCTCGTAGACGTGGAACGCGGGCACGAGCCCTTCGAACCAGCGGAACTTGCCCCACGCGTAGAGCGGCGTGCGGTCCAGGCCCTCGTACATCGCGCGCAGGCTCTTCGCGACCGCGTCGAGCACGCGTGGATCGCCGGTGGCGTCGTGATACTGCGCGAGCACCTTGTTGGCGAGCAGGATCGCCCACATGTCGTATCGCTTCGCGACGGCGTCGAGCGGGTACGGGCCGTACCAGCCGTCAGGCCGCTGGTGCGCAACGATGTAGTCGACGTGGCTGGTGATGCGCTTCTTCAGCGCCGCGTCGTCGAGCAGCCACGCGAGCGGGATGACGCCGTCGAGCCAATACGGCGCGCGCTCCCAGCCTTCCGCGGTGCCGCCGAACCACTGGCTTTGCGCGATGTCGGGCCAGAATTCATCGAGATGTCCGCTCAGACCATCCGCCTGGATGCGAAGCTGGCGCGCAAGCCATCCCTGCGGACGTATCGACCCGAGCGGCAGCGGCTTGAACGCCGGATTGGCGAGCGCGGACGGCGGCTGCGCAACGGATTTGGAAGAAGCGGTGGCGGCCTTGGCCGCGCGCGGCGCCGCGCCAGCGGCCACGCCGGCGGCGACGCTCGCCAGAAACGTCCGTCGATCCATTCGGCACCTCGGAGATCCGCACGAACGGCGTGCGTGCGAATCATCCTAAATCAGGCGCGGTCGCGGATCTCAGAGACCCCTGCCTTGTGGGCGCAATGCCCGCAGCAATACATGGTGCCCTTCACCTCTACGCCATGCCCGATGACGCGGCACTTACAGTGGGCGCACGTCGGCGCCATCGCGTGGATCGCGCATTCGAACGAGTCATACGTCGCGGTCTTCCCGCGCATCGTCACCTGAAACGTCTTGTCGTAGTCGTTACCGCAGACGTCGCATACCGCCATCATTTCCTCCCTACCTTGACGCGCGGGCGCGATGCCCCATGCCCGCCGGCCGCATCCCGCAACAGGCATACACGTTGCTCGCCAGTTTCCAGACGAGCGACACATGAACCGTGGCTGAGGCTGCGGCAAGCACGACAAGGAGGTACCCATGCGGAACGATGTGGCATTGCTCAGCGGCGTCGCCATCGGCGCGGGGACGATGTTCCTGCTGGATCCGGATCGCGGAGCGAGGCGGCGGGCACTCATCCGGGACAAGGGCGTCAGGGCGGCCAACAAAACCACCGACGGCCTCGACGCGCTGACGCGCGATGTTGCGAATCGGACACGCGGCGCCGCCGCGAGCCTTCGCGGCAGGTTCGACCGGCGCACTCCGGATGAGCGGAAGCTCATCGAGCGGGTGCGCGCCGAGCTCGGGCGTGTCGTCGCGCACCCGCGCGCAATCGACGTGTCCGTTCTCCACGAAGGCTGTGTATGTTTAACCGGTCCGATCCTGTCGAGCGAAGCAGACACCGCGCTCGGCGCGATTGCCGGTGTCCGCGGTGTCAGCACCGTGGAGGACAACCTCGAGCGTCATGACAGTCCGGAAGGAATCCCCGCGCTGCAGGGGGGCCGGGTCCACACGGGACGACGGATGGGTCTGTTACAGGGCTCGTGGTCGCCGACAACGAAGTTGATGGTCGCGCTCACGGGGACGGCAGTCGCTGCGGGTGTGACGTACGCGATGCGCGGATCGGTGTCAGCGCCTGACTTGGCCGCCTAGGTCACCGCCATTCCGGCGCGTAGTCGCGATCCCTGAGCTTCTTCTCGAAGACGAGGCTGAGGGAAAAGAGCGCGAACACTTCGGCGAGGCCGATGAACGCGTAAATCGCGAACCGCGTGAACGAGCCCGGGACGGGCCAGCAGATGTCGCCTGCCTCCAGGCACGCCTGCACCATGCGATCGATCTCGACGTACTCGCGCATGATCAGACCGAATGCGGTGCCGAAGATGATGGCCGTCCCGGCGATGTTCCCGAAGATCGTGCCCCCCTTGCGCCAGAACGGAAGTGCGGCGAGCAGCGCCACGATGGGAGGAACGGTGAGCTCCAGCGCGATCCAGTTCCAGTTGAGATGCGTCACGTCAATGCGGCTCCCGGGGTCAGTCGGTCACGCCGCCGGCGTCCTGAACGTCTTGCGCACGTACTCGATGTTGGCGCGCGTATCGGCAATCACGTCGCCTGAGGGCGCTCCCGTCTCGAGCACGAACCAGCCGCGGTAGCCGATGTCGTAATACTCCTGCGCGAGCCGCGGCCAGTCGAGCACGTCCTGGTCGCGCATCAGTTTGTCGCCGTTCTTGACGTGGACCTGGTGGATTCGCTTTCCGAGCTTCGCCGGCTCGCCGTATGGATCGTGCACGCGCGACTTGATGTTGCGCGCATCGTAGTAAACGCCGACGGCGTCGGAGCCGATGGCATCGAGCAAACGAATGTTATCGTCCGCGGAGATCCAGTCTTCGAGCGCGACCACCACGCCCGCCTTCTCCGCATACCGCGCCACCTCCTTCATCATCGCGACGAAGGTATCCACCTCCGCCTGGTTCTCCATGTGGATGTGGCTGTCTCCGAGGATCGGCAGCAGGATGTTGTTGGTCCCCAGGTTGCGCGCGACCTCCACGGCTTCGACGAGCAGGATGCCGGCCGCGGGGTTGGTGTGCAGTGGCAGCCGCGACTTGCCCGGCGACCCAATCGCGAGCGAGCAAATCTGAATGCCGTGCTCGAGCGCGGCCTGCTTGAAATCGCGCTGCGTCTTCGGATCGCGCAGGTGCGGGCTGTTGTCGGTGGGGAACGTGAGGCTCACCTGGATCCCGTCGAGACCGATCTCCCGCGCGAGCGCGATCTTCGTGATGTCACCGCGCTTCCCGAGGTTCCAGTCCGTCATGCCGATGCGCATCGGCAGCGGCGCGGCACTTATCCGCGGACCGGCGATGGCCGGGGCCGCCAGGCCGGCGAGGCTTGCCTGCTTCACGAAATCACGACGGCTCATCTGCATGGTCCCGCCTCATTCTTTTTAGCGGGCTACTCGCCCGGTGTATGCTCGGCACCGCATCCCGGGCCCGGGCCCGACACGGCCGTTGATTGTCCCATGTGGAGGAGGAGGCTGCATGGTCCTGTCTCAGCTCCGTCGATGGAACGCGATTAATCTGACATGGATCGGCGTGCTTGCCGCGCTGACCGCGCCTGTCGCCGCGCAGGAACTGTACGGCAGCGTCGTCGGCACAGTTCAGGACGGATCGGGCGGCCACATCCCCGGCGCGACCGTCACCGTCGTCAACCGTGACACGAACCTGACGCTGACGGCCGTCACCAACGAAACGGGATCCTACACCTTCACGAACGTGCTGCCCGGCACGTACGACGTGAAAATCTCGCTTCAGGGGTTCAAGGAATTCGTGCAGGCGAACGTGCCGTGGCCGCCGGATCGATCGCGCGCGTCAATGCGCGTCTGCAGGTGGGCCAGGTGAGCGAATCGATCACCGTCCAATCGGAACGGGCGCTCCTCAAGACGGACAAAGCCGATACGGCGTCGGCGTTCAGCGCGAAAGAGGTGGTCGACCTGCCGCTGCCCGACTTCCGCAATTATCAAAGCCTTCTCGACCTGGTGCCCGGGTCCACGCCGTCCGACTTTCAGAATGCGGAAATCGATACACCGGCGCGCGCGCTGCAGACGACCGTGAACGGGACGAACCCGAACACCAACAGCACACGCGTGGACGGCGCGACCAACCAGTTCACGTGGCTGCCCCATCACACGTTGTACGTCGCGCCCGCGGAAACGATCGCAGAGGTCAACGTCACCACGGGCAGTTTCTCTGCGGATCAGGGACTCGCCGGAGGCGCCGCCGTCACCGTCATCACCAAGTCGGGCACGAACCAGATTCGCGGATCCGCGTTCGGCTTCTACACCGATCAGAACCTGCGCGCGATGAGCTATTTCGCGAAGCGCAATCGCACGCCGAAGTCCCCCACCAATCACAACATCGACGGCGGCACTCTCGGCGGTCCTGTTATCAAGAGCAAGCTGTTCTACTTCGGCGCGTTCGAAGGGCAATATCGCAACACCGAAGGGGAATCGATCTACACGGTGCCGACGGAGAAGATGCGTCGCGGCGATTTCAGCGAGGCCTTCAATTCGAGCGGCACGCTGCAGTCGATCTACGACCCGCGCACCGGCGGAGACGATGGGCGCGGCCGTACGCCGTTTGCCGGCAATATCATCCCGGCCGATCGGCTCAACACGATCGCGCAGCGGATCAACGAGTACTACCCGCTGCCGAACGGTCCCGGAACGCAGAGCAACTACTACAAGGGATATGTCAGCACGTTCGATCGCAACCAGTACGATCTGAAAATCAACTGGAACCGAAGCCGCACGCACCAGGTGTAGGGAAAGATCGGCGTCATGGACGCGACGGTCAGCAATCTGCAGAAGCTGTCGTTCGACGGCGGCGGTCTCGGCAAGACGAAGACGTGGGTCGCGACCGTTGGTCAGACGTTCACGCCGAACCGTTCATTCGTCATCGATTCAACTGTCGGCTACTCGCTGCTCGACCAGTGGGGCCACGGTCCGGACTTCGGACAGAACTATGGGCTCGATCTCGGCGTGCCGGGAACAAACGGTCCGGACATCCGCCAGAGCGGCATGCCCGTCTGGGGCAACGGGATGAGCGCGCAGGGCTCCACCGACAGCTGGAACCCATACACGCGCTTCGATCCGACGTACACGGCAGCGACCAACATCACGAAGCTCGCCGGAACGCACACCTACCGTTTCGGCGCGGCGGTCGATCGGCAGGAGCTGAATCACTGGCAGCCGGAAGTCGGCGTCGGCCCGCGCGGACGCCTCGACTTCAGCGGGAATTACGCCGCCCTGCGCGGCGGGCAGACGCCGAACTTCTACAATCAGTACGCCGCGTTTCTTCTGGGCCTCACATCGCAGGTCCAGAAGAGCATTCAGTGGGAGACCATGCGCACGCGCGAGTGGAGGTACGGCTTCTACTTCGGCGATCGGTGGCAGGCACACCGGAACATCACGCTGGATCTCGGCGTCCGATACGAATACTTCCCGCTGGTGACGCGCGCGAACGGCCGTGGCGTCGAAGTGCTGGACGTGAACACGATGGACGTCCTGCTCGGCGGCGTCGGCGGCATCCCGCGCAATGTCGGGCTGAAAACGAACAAGACCGATTTCGCGCCGCGCATGGGTGTCGCCTGGCGCATGAATCAGCAGACGGTCGCACGAGCGGGATACGGCCTCACGTACAACCCGCTGCCGTTCGCGCGGCCGCTGCGCGGGTTTTATCCGCTCACGATCGCAAATTCATATGTCAGCCTCAACAGCTGGCAGCCATACGGCACGCTCGAACAGGGGATCCCGGAATTCACCGGCCCCGCGCCGGGACAGGGACGCGTCCCGCTTCCCGCCGCGACCACCATGCGCACAACCGATCCGGACAACGTGCGGCGCGGGTATATCCAGTCCTGGAACGTCTCCTTCGAGCGCCGCATCCCGATGGACATGTCGGTCAACGCGGCATACGTCGGGACAAAGACGACGCGCGGGTTCGCCGATGTCGAGTTGGACGTGTCCCCTCCGGGAGGCGGTGAACAGGGGCGCGTCTTCTTTCCCCAGTTCGGACGGACCGCTTCAAGGCTGCTCTGGGGCGGAGTCACGCGCAATCAATACCATTCGCTCCAGGTGCAGCTGACGCGGCCATTCAAGAACGGTCTGCTGCTGCGCAGCGCATACACGCTCGGCAAGACGATGAACATGGCCGACCAGGACGGCTGGGTAGGACTTGCCTACAACGCCCCCGAAGTGTTCGAGCGCAACTACGCGCACGCCGGGTTCGATCGCCGTCACAGCTTCACGTTGGCGTATGCGTACCAGCTGCCGTTCGGCACAGGCGACCGGCGTAACTTCATGAACGAGGTCTTCGGAGGGTGGCAGGTGAACGGCACGTTCGCGGCGTACACCGGCACGCCATTCACCGTGACCGCGAGCAACACGGCGCTCGATCAGCGCGGCAACACGCAGACCGCCGATCTCGTCGGGCCGCTGGCGCACGTCGGCGCAGGACCTGACCAGCCCTACTACGATCCGAGCGCGTTTGCGAACGTCACCGAACGACGCTACGGTAATACGGGACGCAACCAGTTCTACGGACCGGGCTACTGGAACTACAACATGTCGTTGTTCCGTTCGCTCCGGCTGACGAGCCGCACGCGCGTGCAGTTCCGGGTTGAAGGCTTCGACGTGGGAAACAATACCCAGTGGGTGAACCCGAACGGCAGCGTCACGAGCGCCAGCTTCATGCGCATAACCGCCACGCGAGGTAGGGATAACCCGATCACGCGGAACGTCAGAGTCGGGCTGAGGTTTGACTTCTAAGCCACATCGACGCCACCTGTCGATGCTGCGGTCGTACACGCCGGCCGACGCGCTGACGATCGGCAACGCGGCGTGCGGCACGATCGCGATCTTCCTCTGTCTCGACTTTCTCGCGACCGGCAGCGGGCGGTTCCTCTGGACCGCCTTTCTGCTCCTTCCGCTCGCGCTCGTCTGCGACTTCCTCGATGGCTACGTCGCGCGGCTCCATCGCAGCCGCCAGTCCCGGCTCGGGGCCGACCTCGATTCCCTCGCCGACGTGATCTCGTTCGGCGTCGCGCCTGCCGTCCTCGGCTTCACGCTCGGGATGCGCGGCGGGTGGGACATGCTGATCCTCACCTACTTCGTCGTCTGCGGCGTCAGCCGTCTTGCGCGGTTCAACGTCACGGCGGAAGCGCTCGCTGATGCCGAGACGGGCAAGGTGAAGTACTTCGAAGGGACGCCGATTCCAACGAGCGTGCTCATCGTGCTGATGCTGGGCGCGGCCGTGTCTGTCGGCAGAATTGACGACGCGCTGTGGTTCGGGGCCACGCGCCTCGGCCCCGCAACGCTGCACCCGTTGACGCTGATTTACGGACTCAGTGGGAGCGCGATGATCAGCGCCACGCTGCGCGTGCCGAAGCCATAAAACATCAATCCCTGATCCCTGATCGGGCATCCCTAATCGCGGAATCATCGAATCCCTGAATCGCTGAATCCCCGAATCCTTGAATCCGGGAATTGTGCCGATTCATGATTCACGGATTGGATTCTGGATTCACCGATTCGGGGGATTCAGCGATGGGGAGATTCGCCGATCGGGGATTCGCGATGAGGGATGAGGGATTCGCTCTTATCGGTGGCTGGCGGCTCGTGCGAGCTCGAAGCGTTGGTTCCGCGACAGTGACGAGACGCCCTGCTCCAGCTGGTCGATCGCGGCCTGCACGGCCTTTCGATCTTTTCTCGACAATCCAGTCGGCGGGAACTCGTACATGAACACGTGTCCCGTGCCGTACGACCCGGCCCAGATGGGATCGCCCCACTGCACGCTGCCGCTGACGCCAACACACGCCCAGGCTCCGTGGGCGTGGACCGGCTTGGTCACCGACGGGGACGCTTGCTGCAGCGCGAGATCCATTTCCGACAGCAGATGATCGAAGAGGAAGCTGCGCAGCCACACGTCGAGCTCGCACAGCTCCGGTATGCGCCCGAGGCGCGCGACCATCGCGGCGCGCGCGCGCGACGCTGCCATCGCGCGAGGCACGAGCACGAGCCGGTGGAGCGCGACATGCGCGCGGGGCAGCGCATCTCCATACGAGACATCGGCGCACGCCCGCATGTACGCGTCCGCTTCTTCACCAATCGCGGCGACAACGGACGCGGCGCGCGCAGCGGACTCGATCGCACGCCAGGCACGGCGCTTCGCAGCCCCCACCCGTCCGAACAGGCTGAAGCGGATTCCGGCGGCGAGGCGCGCAACGGTTTCAGCGCCTTCCTTCGTCGCGGTCCAGCGGGTAAATGGCTGACGCGAAATGCGGCCGCGGTACACGAGCCGTCCGCGCGACACGCGGAACCAGTTCATGCTCACCGGGCAGTGCGAAGTTTATGCCCGGCAGAAAAGGAAAAAGGTCAAAGGTAAAAGGTAAAGCCCAAAAGTAAACCGCGGACAAAATCGTCTGCGGCTTTCGAAAAAGTGATCAGGGGAAGCCGTAGAGCGCCGCGGGATTGTCCACCAGAATCGTCTTTCGACTGTGCGGATCCGGCGCCCACACGGCGAACTGGTTGAACACGCGCCCGTCGTCGATCCGCCGAAGCGGTGAGATCTCGTCGGGCCGACGTCCTGGCGTCGTATCCGGATGCGGCCAGTCGGTGCCCCACAGAATCCGGCGCACGTTCGCCGCGATGAGCGCCTTCGCAAGCGGCGCCATGTCCGCGAAGTCTGGTGCGCTCGTTGAACCGCGATACGGCGCAGAGACCTTCACATAGGCGCGTCCACTGCGAACGAGATCCAGCAGCACGTCGAAGCCCGCCTGCGTGACGCCGCCGCTCGCCTGCGCGCCGCCGAAATGGTCGAAGACGACGGGAACGGGAGACGAGGCGACCTCGGCGTGCAACGCGGCGATGACCGGAAGCTGCGTGAACATCTGGATGTGCCAGCCGCGCGTCCGCACGCGTTCAATCGCGGCATTCAGCCGGCGCCTGCCGATCTCCGGATCGTTCTGACCGACCGTCGCCAGGTTGATGCGGATCCCACGAATGCCCGCTCCGTGCATCTCGTCCAGCGCCGTGTCCGGCGTGCGCTCGTCGATGACGGCGACGCCACGCGCGTGCGGTGCGAGCTGCCGGACTGCATCGAGCGTGCACGCGTTCTCCGTGCCGTACACGCTCGGCTGGACGATGACGACGCGGGTCGTGTGGAGCGCGCGGTGCAGCATCCGCATCTCGGCGACGGACGCTGGCTCCGGCGTATACGTGCGGCCGGTTGCGAACGGGAACCGCGCGGGATCCCCGAACACGTGCGTGTGGCAATCGCATGCGCCGGAGGGCACCTTGAACCGGACCGGCGTGGACGGCTGCGCCGCGCTCGCTGCCGCATGCCGCGATGCGGCGGTGACCGCGGCCGGCGCGATGGCTGCCTGCTTCACGAAATCGCGGCGCGTCATCTTCATCACGCGGCAATATACCCGACGTGCACGATCCGGTGCCGTCGATTGCACGCATTCGCCCGATCGCGCCGCTATTTTTGGTGTCCGCCCGGCACGCGTCGCAGCGTCAACGGGACCGTCTGCGCCCCCTGCGTCCACTCGCCGGCGATCTCTCCCGCGCTCCCGAGCGTCCCCTTGAATGTTCCTGAAACCGCGCGCGATTCGAGCCGCAGCTCGTCATCGTTCACGGTCACCGTGGTTACCGGGATCTCCTGGTTGCCCTGATCGATCGCGACGAGCGTGCCGGTCGCGGTGCCGTTCGCCGCGGGCGTCAGCCGTAGTCCGAGCCGGATGGTTTTTCCCGCGACGCCCAGCGTGCCTTGCCACTCTCCTTCGAACCGCTTCGGCAGCGCGCTGCTCGGCGGCGGAAGCTTGACCGCCGCCGTCCCCTTCCGCGCCAGCTGGAATGGGGCGGACCCTTCGCGGTTCGTTGCGGTGCCGGTGATCGCGTCCCCCGCAAGGCTGCCTTCGAACGACACCTTGCCGGGGATCGTGGCGGTGAACCGGACCAGTGTGTCTTCGACGGCGATGTCGCCGAGCGGCACGTCGATGCTGGTCGACATGATCACGCTCATCGATCCGATCCACCCGGCGTCCGCGTTCCTGGCCAGGTCCACCGTGATGCCGAGCTCACGCGAGCCGATGACGATCTTTCCTTCCCAATGCCCCGCCGGATCGAGGAGTCGCCCTGCACCGAGCGACGCCGCAGGGGTGAACAGCAGCGCAACGAGCAACGACAGGCAACGTATCGCATGCATGATGAGCTCCTCACTAGAAGTCACGCGTCGCCAGGTTCAGCGATGCGGCGTACAACATTCCCATCGACGCCATCGAGGCGACGATCAGGCCCGTCCACGGCAACCGGCCCGTGCGAAAGAACTGCTCGCCGCTCATGACGCCATAAATGCCGTAGCGCGACAGCTCGCCGGCAAACTGCTCGACCAGCGCAATCGCCATCGCGATCCCGAGCGCGATGAGCAGCGGCCGCCACATGTCCGTGAAGATCGAGGACAGCAGCACCGCGAGACTGAAGAACGCACCCGCGGCGACGAACAGGCAGACCGCGTGCGCGAGCGCCGCGATCACGCTGTAGTGCTCGCCGATCGCTGGCGACAGGAACGGAATGACGACCGCGGGGGTCACGGCGAGCGCGAAGAGCTCCGCCAGGCCTGTTGCCGCGCGCACGCCGAGCAGCTCGATGCGCGACACCGGCAGAGACAACGTGAACAGCATGCCGCTGCCCGACGGCTGCGACACGAGACCGCCGGTGCCAAGCAGCACCGCGAAGAGCGTGGCGAGCTCGGCGAGATTCTGCCGGAATCCCTCCGACCAGACGAAGCCGCGGTATTCGCGCGCGAGCTCCGCCGCTTCGCGAATGCGCCTGCCGATCTCGCCGCCGACCTGGGATGTCGCGGCGGCCGGAAGGAGCTGCAACACCTTGGGATACGAGAAAACGACCGCAGCGGCCGAGCAGGCAATCAGCGCGAAGCCGATCAGAAAGCGCCAGCGCGTATCGAGCCAGGATTTGTACCAGAGCATGTCAGTCCTCCGTTCGCACGGACTCGAGAAAGATCTCCTTGAGCGTGACCGGCGCGACGTCAACCGACACGGGGCTGAGCGCCCGCGCTTCGTCGAGCACACGATCGACGCCGTCGCTCGCGATCACGGACAACACGCGCCCCTCGCGCCGCACGCGCGCGATCCCGCCGGCCTGAAACGCCGCGGCGGGCGCCTCGCCGTCGAACACCAGCTGCACGCGTCGGTAGCGGTCACGCACGTCGTCGAGCGCGCCCGCGACTACGGCGCGTCCCCGATCGATGATCGCGACATGGTCCGCCACCTGGTCGACCTCGGCGATCTGGTGGGACGAGAACAGGACCGTCATCTCTTCGCGCGCGACATGGGTCACCAGCGCGTGCAGCACTTCCTCGACCGCCGCGGGATCGAGCGCCGACGTCGGCTCATCGAGGATCAGGAGCTCGGCCCCACGGCAGAACGCGAGCAGGAGCGCCAGCTTCGTTCGCATGCCGCGCGAGAGGGTCTTGATCCGCCGCCCTCCCGGCAGTTCGAACGTGCGGAGGTAGCGCTCTTCGAGATCGCGCCGCCACCGTGGATAGAACGCGGCGGTGAAGCGCACGATCTCGTCGACGCGCATGTAGTCGTAGAGGTCCTTGTCTTCGCTGACGAAGCCGGTGCGACACCTGATCTCGACGCTGGAGCGGACCCCATCGGCCGCGAGTCCAAACACCCGCGCGGCGCCGCTCGTCGGCCGCGTCATCCCCAGCAGCATCTTCAGCGTCGTCGTCTTCCCGGCGCCGTTGCGCCCCAGGAAGCCGTAAATGGAACCGGGAGGCACGCGCAGGTCGAGTCCGCGCACCGCTTCGACGGGTCCGAAATGTTTTCGCAGGTCCGACGTCTCGATGACGAATGCGTCAGCCACTGTGCGCTCCTGTTCTGCTCAGTCCCGCAAGCTCCGCCTCGAACAGTCGTCTGATCTCCTCGTCGCTCACACCCCGCGCGCGCAGCCGCTCGATCGCCGCCGCGACGATGGCCTGCCCCGCACGAAGCTTCTCGGTCAGCTTTTTTCCGCGGGCGTTCGCCGACACGAACGCGCCGGCGCCGTGCCGGAGCTCGATGAGGCCTTCGTGCTCCAGCTCGCGGTAGGCCTTGGCGACGGTGTTCGGGTTGATGACGAGGTCCTCGGCAAGCGGACGGATCCCCGGCAGCTGTTCGCCCGGTCTCAGCGCGCCGGTCTCGATGGCGTGCTTCACCTGCTCCATCAGCTGGAGGTAAATCGGGGCACCGAGCGAAGGGTTCGTGCGGAAGATCATTGCGTCGCTGCTGTGCTACTGATGTAATACAGTAACACTGTGTGATCACAGCAGACGCGCTGTCAAGCGAAAAAGTTCCGTGCGGAATAGAATGCGCCATGGCACGCGGATCCCGGGTACCCGGCGCATGAACGGCCGGCGCCTCTCACACTACGAGCTCATCGAAGAAATCAGCCGCGGCGGCATGGGGGTCGTGTATCGCGCCGTGGACCTGAATCTCGGCCGCGAAGTGGCCATCAAGGTCCTGCCCGACGCGATCCTGCACGACCCGGAGCGGCGCAACAGGCTCCTGCACGAGGCGCGCGCCGCATCGACGCTCGAACACCCGCACATCGCGGTCATCCACGAAGTCGGCGACGACAACGGGGTCACGTTCATCGCGATGGAGCTCATTCGAGGGGAGAAGTTGAGCGACGTCGTGCGCCGCGCCCCGCTCCCGCTCGGACGCGCGCTGACGCTGGCGATTGAAATCGCGGAAGGGCTCGGGCGCGCGCACGACAAGGGCATCGTCCATCGCGACCTGAAGCCCGGCAACGTGATGCTGACCGACGAGGGGCATGCGAAGGTCATCGACTTCGGCCTCGCAAAAGTCATCGAGCCAATCGACTCGGCCGCCGCGACGATCAGCGTCACGGGCCCGAGAACCGAGTCCGGCGTTGTGCTCGGCACCGCCGCGTACATGTCGCCGGAACAGGCACGCGGGGGCCGTGTCGACCACCGGAGCGACATCTTCGCGCTCGGCGTGACGTTGTACGAGATGCTCACCGGCCGCCCGGCATTCCAGGGCGCGTCGAGCCTCGACACCATGCACGCGATCCTCTCCCAGCCGGTGCCACCGCTGCCCGCGACCGACGCGTCTGCCGAAGTGACCGCCGAGGTGCAGCGGATCATCAACAAGTGCACCGCGAAGGATCCCGACGATCGTTTTCAGGGCATGAAGGACCTCGTCGTCGATTTGCGTGCGACCAGGCGGCATCTCGATTCTGCGCCTTCAATCGCCGTCACTTCGGTGCCATCCCCGGCGGCGGCGACAATACCCACCGCTCGCCGACGATTCCGGCCGGCTGCGATAGCGGTCACCCTCGTCGCGGTGGCCGCCATCGCAGTCGCGGTGCTTTGGTGGAAAGACAGCAGACCGTCATCGAGGGGACCATCGGGGACGCGGGCGGTCGCCGTGCTGTACTTCGAAAATAACACCGGCGATCAGACCCTCGACTGGATGCGGACGGGATTGACGGACATGCTCGTCACCGACCTCTCACAGTCCTCCGACATAGAGGTCGTGGGCACCGACCGAGTGGTCCAGATCCTCCAGGAGATGAAACGCGCGGACGACCGCGTGCTCTCGGCGGACGTCGTCCAGGCAGTCGCCGACCGCGCGCACGTCGACCGCGTCGTCCTCGGAAGCTACATCAAGTCCGGTGACACAATCCGCATCAGCGCGAGACTGCAGGATGCGCGAACCGGCAGGATCGTCAAGGCGGAACGCGTCGAGGGCCCTGGGCAATCCGCAGTCTTTCAGCTCGTCGACGAGCTCACGCGCCGGCTGAAGGCGACGATCAGCCCTCCTTCCACGTCCGCTCCAGGATCGTTTCTTGCGCGGCCGGGAGCGGCAACCGAGGAGCGCGGCCTCGATCGCGGCGTCACCGAGATCACCACGTCCTCCATCGACGCCTATCGCTACTACGCGGAGGGGATGAATTTTCACGAGCGCAGCTTGTTCGTGCAGGCGATGCCGCTGTTCGAGAAAGCCATCGAGATCGATCCGGAGTTCGCGATGGCGCTCGCAAAACTCGCCGTCGTCAACAGCAACCTGCGGCGCGCGAACAAGGCTGAGGAGTACGGAAAGCGTGCGCTGGCGCATGTCGACCGTCTGACCCCGCGCGAGCGCTACTACATCGAAGGTTTCTACTACGGACTGCGCGCCGAGACGCGCGCCCGCAGCATCGAAGCGTATAAACAGGAGCTGGCGCTGCACCCCGAGCACGAGGCCTCACGCCATAATCTCGGACTCCACTATCTCGAATTGGAGCAGTACAACGACGGGATCGCTCAGTACGACGAGTTGCTGCGGCGGGGAACATCGAATCCAACGAGCTACGAAAATCTGACGGCGATGCTGATCGCGACGGGCAACATATCGCGTGCGCGCGAGGTCGCCGACGCATTCGTGCGGCAGCAGCCAGACAGTGCGACGGGATATCGAAACGAGGCCGCTGTCTACATGGCCGAAGGTCATCTCGACGAGGCTCGCGCGGCGTTTGAAAAGTCGCAGGCGCTGGATCCGCTCGACTTCCAGCCGCTGATCGGGAAAAGAATCGTGGCGATGCTGCGGGAGCGCTGGGGCGACGCGGACGCTGTCACTGAGGAACTCACCCTCTCTCCCGGCGATTTTCGACAATTCGTCGGCCTGGCCGGAGGCGGCCTGGTCGCTGCCGCTCGCGGCCGCGGGCAGACGGCGCTTGGTCTCTGGGACCGAGCGGGACGACTCCCGGGCCTTCCACACGCACAAGGTGCGGTCGTCCGGATGCGCGCGGCCGCGCTGCTGCTGCGCGACACGAAGCCCGTGGCCGCACTCGCGCAGGCGGAAAAGGCGGTCGCGGACGCTCGCGGGCTCGACCAGGAATTCGAGGCGTTGCGGCTGCTGTGCGTCAGCCAGGCGGCCGCAGGGCACAGCGCCGCGGCGCAGCAGGCGCTCGCGCGACTGGAGGCACGCGCGTCTACCGTCCCCGGCGAGCGCGAAGTTCGCCGCATCCACTGGGCGCGCGGTGGCATCGCACTCGGTGAAGGGAATGCGGCTGCGGCCACCGCGGAGCTCTCGAAGGCCGTGGAGATGCTGCCTGCACACAGCATCCTGCCTGGCCCGGTGCAGGTTCATGCCGATTTGTGGTTCGACACTGCCCTTGCCGAGATCCAGGCGACACACGAGGCGGAGGCCGCAAAGCTGCTCGAACGGCTGCAGTCCGCCCCCGAACGCTTCGCGAGCATGGACGCGTATGCACGCAGCTTCTTCCTGCTCGGGCGGATTTACGAGCGGCGCGGTGATGCAACGCGCGCCCGCGAGCAGTACGCACACTTCCTCGATCTCTGGCGCGACGGTGACATGGAGCGAGGGTGGATTGCCGAAGCGCAGCGGAAGATCGCCGGGCGGAATTGAAGCCGCCCGGGATGCAAGGCGCGCGATCGATCAGTTACACGAGGCAGCGACGCGGCGAAGGGTGCGGACGTGCATCTCGCCGTCGACGAACATGCCGGACACGCTGATGCGCTGGCCGACGTGATCCTTCAGTCGATTGTTCCAGTCGACGACGTCAATCGGCCTGGATCCTTTTTTCAGAAACGCTGACTTCCAGCTGCGCGACTTCGGCGCGTCCTCGCCGGCGGTGTCCTTCAACCGGAACGCTTCTCCGGCCTGCTCGAGGCAACCCTCCAGCATCACCGCATCCGGCAGCTCGGACGCGGTCTTGGGCGCGGCCGGCGAGCTCGGCGTGTCGGCGGTGCGCGTCTTCGCAGATGCCTTCTTGCCCGGCACGCCGGCGATCGCGCGAACCGGCTTCGCCGGCTGCGACTGTGCGCCCGCTGCATCCGCCGGCGCTGCGACGGCCGCGGCTTCCGCGCGTTCAGCCGAATCGCGGCCGGCAAACATCACCACCCCGGCGACAATCGCGATCCCGACAAGCGCCACACCGGCGCCCACCGTCTTCGTCAAGACGAGACGCTTTTTCGCATCCGCCGGCCTGGCGGACCCCGCCGGTTTCGCGGCCGCTTTGGCTGCCGGCGATGTCTTCGCGCGCGCGGATTTCTTCACGCCCATCTCGAATCTCCTTCGCGGTGTATACCGGATGGAGTAGGAGCAAACGAAGTGCCCGGCGTGCGCGCGTGTGTGACATGCCCTAACGCCCGCTCATGGAGCGAGTTGCAACGATGGGCGCACACCGTCGCTCGGCTTGTGTCGCTGCGGACACACGCAAACCGTGATCGGGTGATCAATGCTGGGTCCGGACCGATGGAGGAACCCGCGCAGGAATTCGGGCGGCTGTGGCGCGTGCGCCGGCGCCACGATCACATCGATGCGCTGCTGCGCCAGCGCGGTGAGATCTGCGACCTTCGCTTCACGCGCAACGATCGCGTGCTCATCACGCAGCAGTTTCCGGATCGCGACGCGGCCCGCGCAGCGGCGGAGGCGTGTCTGCGCGAGCTGCAGCGCGCCGGGTGGAACACGCACTGGTAAAGCCCCGAATCCCTCATCCCTCATCGGAAATCCCTTATCGGTGAATCAAGGAATCAGTTGAATCCCTGAATCCCACGCGCGGGCGATTGAGCGATCAGCGATTCCCGATCAACGGATGAGAATTCAGGTTTTAGGGTGTCAGCTGCGTAGCGGCGATGCCGGCGACGATCCCGGCGATGATGAAGAAGGCGCCAAACCGCGACCGAATGGTGCATCGCATCGGACGGTTGACTTTAAAAGCATATATCTGCTTATAATCACGCCATGAGACGCAAGCCAGGGACCCTCGTCCCGCTCGAAGCCGCGATGCTCGTCGTTGCCCTGGATCTGCAGCGATCCGGGAGTCGCGAGTTCCACGGCTATGAGCTCGCGAAACATCTCGCACACGTCTCCGACACGCGACGGTTGACCGCCTACGGAACGCTGTATCGCGCGCTCGGCCGTCTGGAAAAAATGGGGCTGCTCGAGAGCCATCCCGAAGATCCGCAGATCGCCGCAGACGGGAACAGGCCGATGCGGCGGCTGTACGCGCCCACCGGCGAGGGGCTCGCGGCGGCACGTCGTGAAATTCCCGCCGCGCGTGCGCGGAAACCGCGCCGGCGAGTGGCGCCCGCATGACCGCGCGCTCCGTGCGTGTCGCAGTCGCCGCAGTGCGCGCGTGGACGCGCATGTACACGTGGCGGCTCCCCAACGGCGTACGGGAGAGACGCCTGGCAGAGATCGAATCCGATCTGTGGGAGAGCCAGCACGACGAAGCCGCCGGCTCCGACCTGGCGCTGAACCTGATCGTGCGTGTCGTGCTCGGCATCGTGGACGACGTGCGGTGGAGAGCGGAACAGGTCAGCGTCGCGTCGCCGCGGCGACGCGTGGTGGCCATGAGCGTGGGTGCCGTCGTGCTGCTGGCGTGCGTGCTGCTTGGCGTCGCGGCGCGTGGCGTCGATCCACCGCAGCCGCCGCGGGCCCCGGATCTTGACTGGCGGCATAAGCATCCCGCCGCGCCACCGCCACCTCCGCCGCCGCCCTGCAACCCGCCCGGCATCGGCCGTCCCGCGTTTTCACCCTGCACGCGGTATTGAACGAAGGAGGCCCGCATGAGAATCAGAATGACGGTGATCGTCGCGTTGCTGGCCGGCCTTGTCGCCGCGCTCAGCGCGCAGAACAAGCCGGACTTCTCAGGCACGTGGACGCCGGCCGACAGCGTCTCCAGCCCGGTACCGCCGCCACCGCCCCAGACGCCCGGCGGTCCGCCTGCTCCACCGCCGCCCCCGCGCACGCTGTCGCTGTCGATCACCCAGTCCGCGACCGAGATGAAGGTGGAGCGCCGAGTCGAAGTGGCTGGCCGCGAGGAGATCTATCCGTTCATCTACAAGCTTGACGGCAGCGAGACCCTGAATCAGATGGGCGTCCTGGCGTTCAGGGCGAAGGCGTCGTGGGATGCTGAAAGCCTTGTGGTCTCGTCTGCCGTATCCGCGGAGGGGAATGCGGTCGGGACAATGAAGGACATCTATCGTCTCGAGAATGGGGAATTGATCGTCGACAACACGCGCACGGCGCCCGTGGGTGTGTTCACCTCGCGAACGGTTTACACGCGCCAGTGATGCCGCGCGCCTACAGCCGCGGGATGGCCAGGCCTCCGTCCACGTGCACGATCGAGCCGGTGGCATACGGCAGATCGCCGCGTACGAGCGCTGCAACCACGCGCCCCACATCGTCTGGCTGCCCCCATCGGCGCTCGGGGATCAACCCGTCGGCGATTCGGCGGTCGTACGCCTCTTTGACGGCCGCCGTCATGTCGGTCGCGACGATGCCGGGGCGCACTTCGTAGACGGGAATGCCTTCGGGCGCGAGGCGGATCGCAAAGAGGCGCGCGGCCATGGACAGCCCCGCCTTGCTGACGCAGTAGTCGCCGCGGTTGATGGATGCCATCTCGGCTGAGACCGACGTGACGAACACGATGGACGCGTTGAACGACGCGTCTGCCTGGCGACGCGCGATCTGATCGCGCGCGATCGCCTGCGTAAGGAAGTACGGCCCCTGGAGATTCGTGCGGACCAGCTCTTCGAAGCTCTCTTCACTCGCCTCCAGGATGTCGGCGCGCACGCGCGGCGCTCGACCGGCGTTGTTCACGAGCGCGTTGACGGCGGGGAGCTTCGCGCGGATCGCGTCGAGGAGCCGCGCGCGATCGGCAGCGCCGGACAAATCGGCGGCGAAGTAATCGACGGACACGCCGCTCCGCCGCAGCTCCTCGAGCGTCGCCGACACGTCGGTTTCGGCGCGCACGCCGCAAAGCGCCAGGTTCCACCGGTGCTGCGCGAGCGCGCGTGCGATGCCGAGGCCGATGCCCCTCGTTCCGCCGGTGATCAGCGCGGTTCCGGTCATTGTGCGGGTCCGAAAAACGCGAGATACGGCGCGTCTTCAGCGAGGCGCTTCACGTACAACGCGAGCTCGCGCGCGTGGTAGTCCCCCCACTGGCTCGACTCGCCTCGCGGTGTGCGCGCGCCGTCAGGGACATGGTCCCAGCGGTTGGGCCAGTGATACACCGAATGCAGAAGCAGCCCCTGGTGTGACGCGGCACGGCTCACGTACGCGCCGCTCTCGTCGAACAGCGTCGCCGCGGTTCGAAGGCCTGCCTGCTCGTAGCGCGACGACGACTCCTGGTCTCCGGCGCGTGACAACACTCTGGCAAGGCGCAGGAGCCCCTGCGCCGCAATCGCGGCCGCGGAACTGTCGACCGGCTCGTGATCGTTGAACGGATCCGCCACGCGTTCGCCCCAGCCCGCCATCTGCGCGAGCCCGGGCGCGCCCGCATCCCAGTACGGCACGCCGTCGGCCGCCGCAATGTCGATGTAATGGTCGCAGGTCGCGCGCGCCGCGCCCATCATCATCTCTTGAATCACAGGACGTCTTTCGAGCGCGCTGAGCGTATCGTCCGGCAGCCTCTGGATGAATTCGAGCTGCTCGGCGAACCCGAGCATCGCCCACGCCAGCCCCCGGGTCCAGGTGCTGAACGGTGAGTAGCCCTGCTGTGTGCTCGGACCGCGGTAGGTGCCGTTCGCGGCGTTGAAGAGGCTCTCGTGCGCCGTGCGTCCGCGGACGTCGAAGCGATCGCGGCCGCGGCCGTAATAGACGTTGTACTCCGCGGTCGCACGCGCGTGCTGCACCAGGCGCTCGAGCAGGTTGACCGTCGCGTCCTGTTCCTCGCTGAGTGTGTGACCCAGCACAAAGGCCAGCGCGAGCGCACGCAGCGATCGAATCGTGTCGACGAACAGCGAATGCGCGCCGTTGAACGAGTGGATGAATCCGCCGCCGGCGATGCGCGTCCAGCGGCGCGCCTGCACGGCGCCGCTGACTTTCAGCGCGAGCTCATAGAACCGCAGCTCCCAGTCGCTCGCCTCGATCCGCCCTTCGCGCGCCAGGCGCCACAGGTTCCCGTACGTGCTGACGTTGTTGAACCCGTGGTCGTGCACCCCCATGTGCGTCAGGTGCGGCGCCATCCGTTCGACCGTGCGCGAACGTCCGAGATCGAGGAACGTGCGATCACTGGTCGCATCGAACTGCAGCAGCGCGGATCCGAACTGGAAGCCCTGCGTCCATTCCGTCCACCCGCGAGCCTGGTACGTGCCGCGGACCGTGAATACCGGCGCGCCCGCATCCGGGCGCCAGCTTTTCTCGATTGCGAGGATCTTGTCACCCGACAGCTCGAACAGTCGATCGATGCTCCGCGCCAGGTCGGCCGGCGTGCGGCGTTTGTCGATCTGGATCATCGTGCGACCAACTTTACCTCGTCTCCTTCTTCGGTCACCGTGTAGACGCCAATCGGCTCTTTCGCGGGGCCCCCCTTCACTTTCCCTGTCGCCGCGTCGAATTGCGAGCCGTGCCACAGGCACTGGACCGTGCCGCAGATCATGACGCCGCCGGCGAGCGAGCCGCCGCGGTGAGTGCAGTGATCGTCGAATGCGACGTAGCCGTTTTCCGTCCGCGCGAGCACGATGCGCTTGCCGCCGATCCGCAGCAGCTTCATTTGGTCCACCTTCAGCTCGTCGCGCTTCGCAACCGTCACGGGCTCGTTCGAAGCGGCTTCGATCGCCTCGTCGCGCCACTTGCCCGCCTGCGCGTA
>Ga0137373_10000585_pt1 | contig 36378 bp, 23 predicted proteins | sample SagtaG_5_FD_104912 | JGI IMG/M metagenome (GOLD analysis project Ga0137373, IMG submission 104912) | Vadose zone soil microbial communities from Sagehorn Ranch, Mendocino, California, USA - Sage1_R_80_16 metaG | ecosystem: Environmental > Terrestrial > Soil > Vadose zone | place: USA... | reverse complement strand
GCTTCCGCGACTCGCTGCCGGGCCGCCAGCGTGGCCTCGACGGCACCGGATTCAGCCGCGTGCTGCACGTGGATCCCGCGGCGCGGATCGCGGTCGCGGGCGGCATGACGACGTATGAGGACTTGGCCGACGCCACGCTGCGCTACGGTCTGATGCCGCTCGTCGTGCCGCAGCTCAAGACGATCACGCTGGGCGGAGCTGTCACCGGCCTTGGCATCGAATCCACCTCGCTGAGAAACGGCCTTCCGCACGAGTCCGTGGTCGAGATGGAAATCCTGACGGGCGACGGCCGGGTCGTCACCGCCGCCCCGGATGGGGAGCACGCGCGGCTCTTTCGCGGTTTTCCAAATTCCTATGGCACCCTCGGCTACGCCCTTTCACTCACCATTGAGCTTGAGCCGGTCAGGCCGTATGTGCACCTTCGCCATCTGCCGTTCGGCAGCGCGCAGGAGTGCATGCGCGCGGTGGGCCAGATCGCTGCAGACGGCGCTGTCAACGGCGCGTCGGCCGACTTCGTAGATGGGATCGCCTTCGGGCACGACGAGCTGTATCTGACCGTCGGGACGTTCAGCGACGTCGCGCCATGGCGCAGTGACTACACCGGCCAGCAGGTCTACTACCAGTCTGTTCGCCGCTTCAGGGACGATTTCCTCACCACCCGCGACTACCTGTGGCGGTGGGACACCGACTGGTTTTGGTGCTCACGGGCGTTTGGTCTGCAGAACCCGGCGATCCGCCGGATGTGGCCACGTCGGTACCGGCGCTCGGACATCTACCGGCGGCTGGTCGCCTTCGACCGCAGGCACGGGCTCACCGAGCAAATGGACCGCGCACGGCAAGTCAGCCCGCGGGAGACCGTCATCCAGGATGTCGAGATCCCGGCAGAAAAGGGCGCGGAGTTTCTGGACTTCTTCCTCCGTGAGATCCGGATGAGGCCGGTGTGGCTCTGCCCGCTGCGGCTGCGATCCGCCGAGCCCTGGCCCCTGTACCCGCTGGCGCCGGGCCATGTCTATGTGAACTTCGGTTTCTGGGGGACCGTCCCGCTCTCGCCCGGCCAGCCCGGAGGTCACCACAATCGCCTGGTTGAGCGGGAGGTCGCGGCCCTTGGCGGTCGCAAGGGCCTTTACTCGACCGCCTACTACGGTGAGGACGAGTTCTGGCGGCAGTACAACGGGCAGGAGTACGCCGAGCTGAAGCGCGCCTACGATCCCGGCGGCCGCCTGCTCGGCCTCTATGACAAATGCGTGCGCGGGCGCTGACGGCGCCGGCGCCGGGCGCTAACTGGCGCTGGTGCCGGGCGCTGACGGCGCTGGTGTGACGAAAGCTGAGAGATGGCTGCATGAGGAGGGCGGGAATCGATGGCATTGGCGGAGGTGTTCGAACGGGTCGCCGGACCCGGCACGCCCCTGGAGTTCCAGGCATATGACGGCAGCACCGCGGGGGAGCGAGGTAACGGCATCCGGGTCGTGATTCGCTCCCCGGCCGCCGTCTCTTACCTCGCGCAGGCGCCCGGCGAGCTCGGCTTGGCGCGCGCGTACGTCGCGGGGCACCTCGACGTCCACGGCGACATGTACACGGCGCTGACGCGCATGGCGCAGGCCCAGTCGGGCACGTTCGCCTGGCCGCAACGGCTGCGCATACTCCGCGATCTCGGTGGGATGAAGATCCTTTTCCCGCGCGTGCCGCCGCCTCCGCAGGAGGTGCGGCTGAATCGGCGCTGGCTGTCCGGGCGGCGGCATTCCAGGCAGCGTGACGCTGGCGTCATCGCGCACCACTACGACGTGTCGAACCGGTTCTATGAGTTGGTTCTCGGTCCGTCGATGGCCTACACATGCGCGTGCTACCCGCATCCAGGCGCTTCGCTTGAACAGGCGCAGGCGCACAAGTTCGACCTGGTCGCGCGCAAGCTCGGGCTTCGTGCGGGGATGCGGCTGCTTGACGTCGGCTGCGGCTGGGGCGGCATGGTGATGCACGCGGCGCGGGCGTTCGGCGTTCGGGCGCTCGGCGTGACGCTGTCGCGCGAGCAAGCCGAGTGGGCGCAGCGAGCGATCACCGTGGCCGGCCTGAACGGTCTCGCGGAGGTGCGCCACCTCGACTACAGGGACGTGACCGAGACCGAGTTTGACGCGATCAGCTCAATCGGGCTGACCGAGCACATCGGCCGGGCCCAGCTGCCTGGGTACTTCTCGTTCCTGTTCGGGAAGCTGAAGCCTGGCGGCCGTCTGCTCAACCACTGCATCACGCGGCCGGACAACCATGAGCCGGCGATCCGCCGCGGCGGCTTCATCAACAGGTACGTGTTCCCCGACGGTGAGCTGGCAGGGCCGGGCCTGCTGATTTCGCTGATGCACGACACCGGGTTCGAGGTCCGTCACGAGGAGAACCTGCGCGAGCATTACGCGCGCACGCTCGCCGCGTGGTGCACGAACCTCGACGCGCACTGGGATGAGGCGGTCGCCGAGGTCGGTCAGGGCACCGCCAGGGTGTGGCGGCTGTACATGGCCGGGTCGCGGCTCGGCTTCGAGCGAAACAAGATCCAGCTGCATCAAGTGCTGTGCGTGCGGCTCGACGCAGCGGGCGGTTCGGGGATGCCGCTGCGGCCGGCGTTCGAGCCCGCCGCTGAACCGGTGACAGCCGCGGTGCCCGCCCCGCCCGTTGACCAAGAGATGGCCGCCCAGCTCGGTGAGCCGGAGGCCGCCGCGGCACCCACAAGTTGAGCCGGAGGCAGCCGCGGCACCCACCCGTTGACCAAGGGCGCGGCCGATCATTCAGCGGAGAATCGCCATCAGGCCGACCTGGTCATGATCGAGACAGCAAGTGCCGCCGGAACGCCGCTGACCACGACGACGGTGCTGGCTATGGCGTTGTCCGCCGCGCGCAACAGGATCCAGCCGTCATCGTGAACAGCGCCAACCGTGACGGGCGATCCAGCAGGCAGGCCCGCCTTCGTCAGGCATTCCGCCGCGGTCCGGATCCGTGCCCGCAGGGTATCTGGCCGCTCGCCGCAGCGGTCTCGCAACCGCTCGAACACGGTTTGCCAACCCGGCACGCCGGGCAGCGATCCGTCCCCGCGCGCGCCCGTCGGCTCCCACTCGCAGGCGACGCGGCAGGCCGCGTCTGCCCTCAGGGCGAGCCCGTCCAGGTGGCTGTGGCAGCCGCGGCCCGACTGCCGTCCGCTAACAAAGAACAGGCCGCTGGTGCGAAGCCCGCCCGCGCCGACGCTGCCGAGAAGCCCGCCTGGGTCGGCGCTCGCGCCAAGCCAACCCGCGCCTGCGCTGGTGAGTAGCCCGCCGCCGGCGCATCCGCAGGAAAGCTGGCGCGGGTGCCCGGCGCGCACCGTGACGTGCAGCGTGGGGTCAAGGCCCAGCCCGATCGCGCCCCGCTCGAGATAGGCGGCGAGCAGCGCGGGTGGCCAGGGCTGCGCGTGGCGAAGGGGGCCGGCGTCAGCGACCCGCAGGCCATTCCACGCCGCAACGCGTTGGCCGTGAGTGTCGAACGCTTCGACGTCCCACACCGATTCATCCGCGGTGGCCGGCCGCTCGCGTGCCCGGCATTCGACCGCGCCATCGATCATGAGCCCGGTCATGGTGATGCTCTGGCAGCCGCTCGGCTTGAGCCGCCGGTGCGGCATGCACGCCTGCAGCGCGTGAATGGCCGCGTCGTTGACGCCAGGGCTGCCCAACAGCAGCGGTCGCTGCGCGAAGTCCGGGCCGAACCACCGCGCGTCGTCGGCGCCACGGACGAGCGCGCGGTAGCTGCGGGACGTCAACTCGGGCAGGAAAGCAACCCGGCGGAAGCGCCCGGTCTGGAAACAAAGCGGCCCGTACAGTTCGGTGCCATCCACGATCCCGGTGCTCACATGGTCAACCAGCCTGCCGTTGCGGCCGCGGCGGCCCGGCGCGGGGGCGAGCGGCGCGCCATTTCCGTTCACGGCGGCATTGCCAGGCGCTGCGCCGACGAGCGGGAAGACCGCACGCATATGTTCGGTGCGGTAACCGGTGTCTGCGCTGCGAAGCACGGTCTCAACCCGGTCGCCGTGGTGCAGCGCACACACGCGGATCCGGGCCGCTCCGTCCGCGCCGATGGCCACCGGGCTCGCCAGCGCGACATCCCGGGCCCGCCGTAGCGGGCGAGCGGCCAGCACGGCTGCCGCTTGTGCCATCGCCTCGAGCCCCAGCGCAGCAGGCAGGCTCGCCTGGCCATCGAGGCAGTAGTCGCCCAGATAGGGATCGGATTCCAGGTCGAGCGCCGCGTCGGCGACGAGCTCCACGCCGGGGTAATGCACGCGGACGGCCTGAACGAACCGGCCAGGCGAGGCGATCCGGGCCGGCGCCAGGCCCGCTCGCCCGTGTACGGCGACTGCTTCGGCCGGGCCCGAACTCGCGATCAGCCGCAGCAGCATCACGCCAGCCTCCGCCGCTGGGATAGCCGCCACCCCCGCCGCGACAGGCGCCGCCCCGGCCGTGGCAGGCGCCGTCCCGGCCGTGACGGGCGCCGTCCCAGCCATGTCAGCCAGGCCAGGCTCATCCGTCCCCGACCAGGCCGGCCAGTCGATATGCAGCACACGGCAGCCCGGCACTTGCCGGGCGAGCCGCGCGGCCTGATCGCGGAGCACGGCACTGGCCAGGCTGTGATGGCACGCGCCTGCCTGCCCGTACCAGCCCGCCAGGGACCCGAACGTGACGACGAGCCGCAGCCTGCCAGGCCGGACCGCGTCGAGCGCGCTGATCAGGCCCGCCATCCCAGGCCGAAGCTCTGCGTCGACGTCGTCGGCGGTGAGGTCGGCGAACGGGCGAGGCGAGCCGTGGGCTGCACAGTGCACCAGCGCGGTGACCGGGCCGAGCCTTTCCTCCAGCCGGCGCACGGCGGCCCGCACGGCAGCCGGGTCAGTCACGTCCGCGGGCTCGTACCCGGCGCAGGCGCCGGCGCCGCGAAGCCGATCGAGCCCGGCTTTGACGGCGGGATCGTCGGCCGGGTCACCCCGCCCGACGAGGGCGACGGCCGCGCCCGTGCCCGCGATGACCTCGGCGCATGCGACGTTCATGCCGTCGGCGCCGCCGGTGAGAAGCACGACATCCGCGGCCGCGAGCGGGGTCGCTCCCGCTCCTGTGACCGTGACAGGCGCCGCGGAAACGAGGACCGGATGATCATCGTCGGCCACGACTATCTCGCGGAACACGCCGGGTGCCGCGGTTGAGAACCGGCGGGCGCGCCGGAGTCCTTCCTGGCTCTGCGCGACCCGCAGCAACGTGATGCCGAGCCGTGGATGCTCGGCGTGCAGGCTTCGCAGGAACCCGGCGAGCCCGCCGCCGTGCGAGATCACGACGAGCCCATCACAACCGAGCGCCTCACGCGCCGCGTCGAACAGCAGCACTGCGGCGTCCGGGTCGCCGGCGCCGGCGACGCAGGCGAGCACGCAGTCGGCGTCGGGGCTGTCGGTGAAGGTATCGCCGATAATCTTCCCGAACGGCTGCCGCGGCGTGACACGCACCCGCCACGGCCCGCTGGGCGGTGGGGTGGTTGGTTCGGTAACCGGGTCCCTCACCTCGGCGAAGCAGCGGATCCAGGGCCCGATGCCGGGGATCTGGGCGTCTTCGTGTGGTGCCTGATCGCCGCCGTCGCCGTGGTCCTGATCGCCGGGACACCCACGGGGCCGGGCCGACGCGGGTGCGCCGCCCATCGCGCGGCTCGCGCCGCGTTCTGCTGCGTGGCTCACCGCGCTGGCGCACGGCTCGGTTGCGAACTCGCGTTCGCGCCAGACGTCGATTGGCCGCGCGGACCGCCTGGTGAACAGCGGCCTGAGGCTGCTCGCCGCGCCCGCTGCGAACAGCGCCGCCGCGGCGTTGGCGCCCGCGGCGTCCTTGCGGCGGCCGTCGCTGTCTGCGCTGCTGACGCTGCCGGTGCTGATCACGGGCAGCGGGCAGCATTGAGCCGCAAGCCCGGCCAGCGCGCGGCCGGGTCCCGCCTCGCAGAAGAGGTCGGCGACGCGCGCAGCCGCCCGTACCGCTTCGTGGAACCGCACCGGAGCGGTGACCTGCTCGCAGAGCAACGCGCGGATGTCGTCACGTGGCGTGAGCTCACGGCCAATCACGGTCGAGATGACCCGCCGACGCGCCGGGCCGAACGTGATCGAGTCGAGCACGTCTTTCAGCGCCGCCGCGCAGCCGACCAGCGCGGCCGTGTCGAGGCCTGGTCGCGTCCGCACCGCCGTGGCGGCGATACCGCAGCGTGCAGCCCGTTCCGCGACGGCGTTCAGCGCGGCCGTTGGTCCGGCCAGCACGTGCGCGTGCGGTCCGTTGTAGGCGGCGAGGACGACATTGGTGCCTTCGGCGAGCGTCCGCGCCGTGGCCGCGTCGGCGGAAATGCTGAGCATGCCGGTGCCGCGCGCGCCGCACCCGGTCAATGCTCGTGCGCGCCAGGACGCCAGGTCGGCGGCATCCGGCTCGGACAGGCAGCCCGCCCAAGCGAGCGCTGCGAGCTCGCCCCCGCCGTGGCCGACGGCCGCGGCCGGGGTGACACCGAGCCGGTCCAGCCAGCGCAACGCGGCCCGCGCCGCCCGATAGGCCGCGGCCGCCTCGGCTGCATGCTCATCGTGTGTCGCCGCGCCGGCCGCGTCGTCGCAGCGTCCCGCCGGTGCCGCGGCCGGGTCTGCGAAAAGCAGCACCACCCGGCCACGCGCACCGTCGCCGGCGAATACACCGTGCTCATGGTGTGTCACGCCAGGGCTGAGCCTGGTCGCAAGCTGCGCAGCGTGCCGTGCGCGGCGCGCGAGTTCCACCTCGGTCGCGGCCGCGAACGCGACCCGCAACGGCCCGGCGTGCTCGAGGCGAGCCTGCTGGCAGGCAAGATCACGGCGCTCCCCGTCGGACAGCGAGGTGGCGATCCCGGCGATCCTGGTGAGCGTCGCCGCGAGTTCGGCGGGATCCTCGCCGCTGAACGCGTAGACCTCGGTGTGGGGCGGCGGCGTGGTGTCGGCTCGCTGGGTCATTCTTCGGCCATGTTTTCCGAATTGCTTCGAGCTGACCGTATCCGTGCGCCACGCTCAAGAACGCCGACTATTTCCCGCACCGTTTCCCCCACGTTTCCCCCCACGTTTCCCCTAAACGCGCCTGCTGCAGAACGGCGTCAGGAAAAGCGCCGTTAGAGCCAGTTTGAGCGCCCCGGCAAAGCTGGACCGGGATTCTCGAACAGACTCTAACGGCGCTGGGGCGTGGGGCGGGCGCGGACCACCATAATCGGGCCTGCGGGGTCAACACCCGCCGGTCAGCAAGTGCCGACCGACTCCCACTGGTCGGGCGTTCGTGCCGAGTCGACCTTGATATTACCGCCGTAGTCTTCCCGCACTCCGCCCTCCGTCCACCATTTCCGCGTGCCTGCCGGGTTGCACGCTCGTCGACCGAACACACAGGCCGAACCGGCCGGTATCCGTCCGCAGTCATTCGGCACGTCCCCCGAACTCTGGTCGTTCATGTAAAGGTTGTTGGTCAGCCAGACGTGGCCCGGGGGAGTCAGCACTGCTGCGGCGCGCGCCACGTGCCGGCGACGTCACGGCGGATCGCATGAACCGGGCTCACGAATGCGACGCCTCGACTTCCTCCCGCCTCTTCGCGTGTCACCGGAAGCCGGGACAGCGCGGCCAAGCCTTGACGATCCCGCGCCGGGGGGCCAGGAAGAAACGCGGCAAGTGCCCGGCAGAATCGCGCGGCGCTCGCTCGGGGGACGACCCGGGACCCCGCAGCCCGCAGGTGGTTCGCGCCGCGGCAGCCGTTAGGGACACGGTGGGTTCAAGCCTTTCTTGGCGGAAACGGCGAGCGCGCCGGTCACGTGTGACCACCTGGCCGTGTGCTGGCGGGGCCGAACGTGCGCTACCCTGGCGGCGTGCGCCCGGTAAGGCTGCTCCTTAGCTAGCCGCGTCGACTTCCTGCCGTCGGCGCGGCTGCCCCTCGTGACCCGGGGGGCCTTTTCTTTGCAGGGCGCAGAGCAGGATCGACACATCTTTGAGGAAACGATGACAGGAGAAACTGCCCGGGCGGGTGCCGCGCAGTATGACCCGCGGGACGTTCAGGACAAATGGCTGGCGCGCTGGGCGGAGCTTGAGTTGTTCCGCGCGTCCAGGGATCCTTCAGATCCGCGGCCGCGCGCCTACCTGCTCGACATGTTCCCGTACCCGTCCGGCGACCTGCACATGGGCCACGGTGAGGCGTTCGCGATCGGTGACGCCGTGGCCAGGTATTTGTTCCATCAGGGCCGCAATGTTCTGCATCCGATCGGCTGGGATGCGTTCGGGCTGCCCGCGGAGAACGCCGCGATCATGCGGAACGCGCATCCGGCGGACTGGACCTACGGCAACATCGAGACCCAGGCCGCCTCGTTTCGCCGCTACGCCGTGTCGTTCGACTGGTCCACCCGGCTGCATACCTGCGACCCGGACTACTACCGCTGGAATCAGTGGTTGTTCCTGCGCTTCTACGAACGCGGCCTCGCTTACCGCGCCGACGGCTTTGTGAACTGGTGCCCCACCGACCAGACCGTCCTCGCCAACGAGCAGGTGATCAACGGGCGGTGTGAGCGCTGCGGCGCCGAGGTCATCAGGCGCACGCTCACCCAGTGGTACTTCAAGATCACCGAATACGCCGACCGGCTGCTCGCCGACATGGCCGAGTTGGAGGGGAAGTGGCCCGACCGCGTGTTGCTGATGCAGCGCAACTGGATCGGGCGCTCGGAAGGCGCCGAGGTGCGCTTCCCGATCGAGGGCTTGGACGAGCCTGTCACGGTCTTCACCACCCGGCCCGACACGTTGTACGGCGCGACCTTCTTCGTGGTCGCCGCCGACTCGCCGCTGGCGCAGCAGCTGTGCACGCCTGATCGCCTGCCCGCGCTGCAGTCTTACGTGGCCGAGGTGCGCAAGCTGTCCGACATCGAGCGCCAATCGGTTGAGCGGCCAAAGACGGGGGTGTTCCTGGGCCGCCACGCGATCAATCCGGTCAACGGCGAACGCATCCAGGTATGGGCCGCCGACTATGTGCTGTCGGATTACGGCACGGGCGCCATCATGGCCGTGCCCGCACACGATCAGCGGGACCTGGACTTCGCGCGGACGTTCGGGCTGCCGGTGCGCGTCGTCGTTGAGACCAGTGAGCCCGACCCTGCGGATAGCGGCGTGGCGGTGCCCGGTGAGGGGACGCTGGTCAACTCCGGGCCACTGAACGGGCTTTCCAAGGCGGACGCCATCCGCCGCATAATCGAGCTGCTGGCCGCCGACGGCTCTGGCCAGGCCGCGGTCAGCTACCGGCTGCGTGACTGGCTGCTGTCACGGCAGCGGTTCTGGGGCACGCCGATCCCGATCGTGCACTGCCCATCCTGCGGTGAGATCCCGGTGCCCGATGATCAGCTGCCGGTTGTGCTGCCCGACCTGCGCGGGCGGGATCTCGTGCCGAAGGGGGTGTCGCCGCTCGCCGCGGCGGCCGACTGGGTGAACGTCGATTGCCCGAAGTGCGGCGGGCCTGCGCGGCGGGACACCGACACGATGGACACCTTCGTCGACTCGTCCTGGTACTTCCTGCGGTACAGCTCGCCTTCCTACACCGACGGTCCGTTCGACCCTGCCGCTGTTCGTCAGTGGTGTCCCGTCGACCAGTACGTGGGCGGCGTCGAGCACGCCATCCTGCACTTGCTGTACGCGCGGTTCTTCACCAAGGTCCTTTACGACATGGGCATGGTGGAGTTCACCGAGCCGTTCACCCGGCTGCTGAACCAGGGGCAGGTGATCAACCGGGGTCACGCGATGTCGAAGTCGCTGGGCAACGGCGTCGACCTGGGCGAGCAGATCGCCGTACACGGAGTGGACGCGATCCGGCTCACCATGGTGTTCGCCAGCCCGCCCGAGGACGACATCGACTGGGCCGACGTGTCACCCGCCGCGTTGGTGAAGTTCCTCGGCCGGGTTTGGCGCGTGGCTGTCGAGGCAGGCGCTGCCTGTGGTCCCGGCACGGATCCGGCTGCCGGTGACGCCGAACTGCGCAAGGTGACGCACCGGACGATCGACGAGTTCACCCGCCTGGTGGAGGCGTTCAGGTTCAACGTCGCGGTCGCGCGGCTGATGGAACTGGTGAGCGCGGCGCGCCGGGTGATCGACGCTGGCGCTGGCGCCGCCGACCCCGCCGTCCGTGAAGCCGCGGAGACCGCCGCGGTCATGCTGTCGCTCTTCGCGCCCTACACCGCGGACGAGTGCTGGGAGGCGCTGGGCCATCCGGCGTCGGTTGCCATGGTTGCCTGGCCAGCCGCGGATCCGCGGCTACTGGTGCGGGAGTCGGTGACGTGCGTCGTTCAGGTCGCGGGGAAGGTCAGGGACCGGCTGGAGGTGTCACCGGAGGTCTCGGCCGACGAGCTGCGGTCGCTGGCACTTGCCGCTCCCGGCGTGGAGCGAGCGCTTGCCGGGCGTGCCGTCAAGAACGTGATCGTTCGTCCTCCCAAGCTGGTCAACGTGGTCCCTGCCTGACAGTGTTTGTCCCGCCGCGTCGGGTCTTTTGTGTGGTCCGCCGCGTCGGGTCTTTTGTGTGGTCCGTCGCGTCGGGGTCCGCGGTGCCGTGTTGTCCGGCGGGTTGCGGTCGCTTGTGAGGCCCGCCACGGCGGCTTTGTACTCCACAGTGTTGCTCCGGCCCCAGAAATACCGGCCAATAACGACCTCCTAGAGTACAAAGCTGCTGTCGCTAGCCCCGACGCCGCGAGTGTTGTGACGGGCGAGGCCAGTGTTGTGACGGGTGGGTCCGCGGTTGGGCTGCAGTGCTCGCCCACGTGCGTGTGCGGCACCCAGGCTGCGGCGCGCCGCCAGCCGAACACCGGATCTGCGGCCGCCACGGCCGCCACGGCCGTCCGGGTCGGTCGGGACAACAACCTCTGCGAGAGTCACGGCAACTTCGGCTTAGCGGTCACGATGTTGGCGACCCTGCGCGGGACGATCACAACGCGCGCCACGTCCTTTCCCTCGGTGTAGCGCGTGTAGTTCGGGTGCCCGGTCAGCTCTCGGTGGATTTCCTCCTCGCCCGCCGACTCGGGCACCTCGACGCGGAACCGCACCTTGCCGTCGATCTGCACAGGTATGACCACGGACTGCTCGGCCGCCAGCGCCCGATCGAAGTCTGGAAACGGGGCAAAGGCCAGTGAATGGGCATGCCCGGTTGTTGCCCACAATTCCTCCGCGACGTGGGGCGCAAGAGGGGCGATCATCAACAGCAATGGTTCGGCGAGCGAGCGGGGGATGGCGCGGTAGCGCGAAACGAGCCTGCTTGCGTGAGTGTTCAGCTCGATAAGACGAGCAATCGCTGTGTTAAATCGCAGCTCCGCGAAGTCCTGGCGGACGCTTCTGATCGTCCGGTGCAGCCGCCGCGTCGTTTCCTCACCAAGTGGACGGTCGTCCACCCTGGGCTCACCCGTTTGCTCGTCGACAATGTTGCGCCAAAGGCGCTGCAAGAACCGGTGAGCACCCACAATGTCGTCGGTGCGCCACGGTCGGTCAACGTCGAGCGGCCCCATCGCCATCTCATACAGCCGAAGCGTATCCGCGCCGTAATTGGCATAAATGTGATCAGGGCTCACGCTGTTCTTCAAGCTCTTGCCCATTTTCCCGGTTCTGCGGTTCACTCGCTCACCACGGTAGGAGAACTGGCCATCTCGCGTCGCCACCACGTCTGCGGCCGGCACATACATGCCGCGGGAGTCGGTAAACGCGTCAGCCAGGATGTAACCCTGATTGAACAGGCGCTTGAACGGCTCCTTGGTCGACACGTAACCGAGGTCGTACAGCAGCTTGTGCCAGAAGCGGGCATAGAGCAGATGCAGGACCGCATGCTCGACGCCACCGACGTAAAGATCGACACCGCCGTCTCCGGGTTGGGCGCCCGTCGGCACCATCCAGTACCGTTCTAGCTCCGGGTCCACAAGCTGCTCGTGGTTGGCTGGGTCGAGATAGCGGAGGTAGTACCAGCAGGATCCGGCCCACTGCGGCATCGTGTTCGTTTCCCGCCTGTATCGCTTGGTGCCATTGCCGAGATCCAGCTCCACATTCACCCAGTCAGTCACCCGGGCGAGCGGCGGCACCGGGTCACCGTAATCCTCCCGCTGTGGCTGTGGCTGTGGCTGCGGCTGTCGTGGTGGCTGTGGCTGCGGTGGTAGCTGTGGCCGCGGGCGGAAGTCGGCCATTTCTGGAAGCTCGATGGGCAGCATTTCCTCGGGCAGCGCCACCGGCATCTGGTGTTCGTCGTAGATGATAGGGAACGGTTCACCCCAATAGCGCTGACGGGAGAAGAGCCAGTCCTGCAACCGGTGCGAACGCGCGCGACGGCCGGCGCGTCGCTGTTCCAGCCAGGCAATGGCGGCCTCGATTCCCGCGTCTTGACTCAATCCGGCAATGTCAAGCCCGGGCACGAGGGAACTGAGGTACGGGCCCTCACCATCAAACGCTGTGGGCCAAAGGCTTGCAGCCGTCTGCGCCGGGATGGCTTGCTGAGTGAACCACTCCGCCCCCGGATCGAGAACCGGCTTGACGTCCAGCCCGAACCGGCGGGCAAACGCATTGTCTCGTCTGTCGTGTGCGGGCACCGCCATGATGGCACCAGTGCCGTAACCCATGAGCACGTAATCCGCGACGAACACCGGCACAGGCACGCCTACCATTGGGTTGATCACATACGAGCCCGTGAACACACCGGTCTTGTCGCTGCGCTCACCAGTTCGCTGCCGGTCGCCAAGCTTGGCCGCCATCTCACGGTAGACGCGGATCGCGGTCGCGGGCGCCCAGTCATCCGCCGCGTCGCTGCGGCCCTGTGGGTATCGCCACCCAGGTGGAGTGCCCACCGGCCACGCGGCGGTCGCCAGGCTGTCCACCATGGGATGCTCCGGAGCAAGCACCACAAAGGTCGCGCCGGGCAGAGTGTCCGGTCGGGTGGTGAAGACGCGGATCGTGATGTCGGATCCGGTGCTGACCTGGAAGTCGATATTTGCGCCGACGCTTGGCCCGATCCAGTTGCGCTGCATTGACTTGACTGATTCGGGCCAGTCGACAAGCTCAAGGTCGTCTATCAGGCGAGCGGCGTATGCGGTGATACGCAGTTTCCACTGCCGCAACACGCGCCGGTAAACGGGATAGTTGCCGATCGCGCTGCGGCCATCTGCCGTTATCTCTTCGTTGGCGAGGACCGTGCCAAGCGCCGGGCACCAGTTGACAGGTGCCTGCGACATGTAGGCCAGCCGGTAACTGTCGGTGACCCCGCGGCGTTCAAGGTCAGATAGTTCGATCCATGATCGGCCTGCCGTATTGGCAGCGCTCACCGGTTCCCGCTTACCGGACTCAAACTCGGCGAGCAGATCCTCGATTGGCCTGGCGCGATTGGCCTTGTCGTCGAACCAGCTGTTGAAGATCTTAAGGAAGATCCATTGCGTCCAGCGGTAGTAGGAAACGTCGGTCGTAGCGAACTCCCGGCGGCTGTCGTAGCCAAAGCCGAGGCGGCGCAATTGACGCCGCATCGTGGTGATGTTGTTCCGGGTTGTCACTGCGGGATGCTGCCCGGTGTTGATGGCATACTGTTCGGCCGGCAAACCAAAGGCGTCGTAGCCGAACGGGTGCAGCACGTTGTGGCCTGTCATGCGCAAGAAGCGTGCGTATGCGTCGGTGGCGATATAGCCAAGTGGGTGGCCGACGTGCAGGCCAGCCCCGCTCGGGTAGGGGAACATGTCCAGCACGAGGAACTTCGGCCGGCCTGCCACGTTGTCGAAGCCGTCCGCCAACGCGCCCTTCGGGTTCGGGGTGGTGAATGTTCCCTCCTTCTCCCAGTGGTTCTGCCAGCGCAGCTCGATCTCGTTAGCCAGGCGCGGACCGTAGCGGAATCGCGGCTGATCTCCGCTGCTTCCCTTCGGGTTGGTAACCGTCCTCACCGGATCCTCTGGGCCTCGGCTGGCGCGAGGACATCGCTGGCCGGCGGGTTTGGGTCGCCGCGGCGTGGCGGTGACACCGGTGCCGCGGCCAAGGGGTTAGCCGCCGCCCGGCGCCTACACCCGGCGCAGCACGGCAACCACGCGCCCGAGCACGGTGGCCTCGTCACCAGGGATCGGATCGTACGCCTCATTGTGCGGCATCAGCCATACGTGCCCATCCTTGCGCTTGAATGTCTTTACCGTGGCCTCGCCGTCGATCATCGCGGCCACGATGTCGCCGTTGTCTGCGACAGGCTGCTGCCTGACCACCACCCAATCACCATCTGCGATCGCGGCGTCAATCATCGAATCACCTGCGACCTTGAGCAGGAACAAGGTGCCTTCGCCCACGACTTGTTTCGGCAGCGGGAAGACGTCCTCCACAAGCTCTTCGGCAAGAATCGGGCCACCTGCGGCGATGCGCCCGACGAGCGGAACGTAGGCCGTTTCGTGCGCGGCTTCGGCCCCGGTGCGGCCGCCGGCATCGCTGGCGAGGGCTTCGGCCATTCCGTCCGTGACCGCCTCGGCACGTACTGGCGGCCTGCCAGGCAACCTGACCTCGACCGCACGCGGCCGATTGGGGTCACGGCGCAGATAGCCCTTGTTTTGCAGCGTTGATAGCTGATAGGAGACGCTTGAGGTGCTCGTCAGACCGACCGCCTCGCCGATTTCACGCATCGAAGGCGGGTAACCCCGGCGCTGCACGGATTCACGGATTACTTGCAGAACGCGGCGCTGCCGCCAGGTGAGCACATGTGATGGATCTGGCTGGTCGGGGAACTCGAGAACGGTCGGATTTTTTCTCTTCCCCTTCTTCCTCGGCGTCACCACCGGGTCAAGCGGGTGCTTGCGCGGCCGGCCCGGGCTCCGCCTTGTCGGCGCGTCGTTCTCATTGCTGCTCATCTTCGCGGTCTCCTTATGGCTGTTTACCTGGTCGATAGCTGGGTGGCCTCGCTCGATGCCCGTCGGCCGTTGCATAGCTCGCTGCCGCGCGCACGCTGGCTGTCGGCTGATACATGGCTCGTCGCCTCGTTCACGCTGGCTGTCGCTTGACGCATGGCTCGGGTCACCTCGTTCCCGCCGAGTGCCCGCCCGGCCGGCCTGCGGATGACCGTCCGCTGACCTGCTGGCGTGCGCAAAGAGTGCTCGCTTACGGAGCAGACGTTAGCGGTTTCGATGCGACACCTCAAACACCTGTTCGAGGGTTGTGGAAAATGTCGTACCCCTGAGATACAACCGTACCTGTGTTCGATCGCACGTGAGTTCGATCGAACGCCTGTGCCCATTCGGAGGGAGACCGCGATGACTGCAACCCCCGCCGCCGGACCGACACTCAGGGCCCGCTCGCGAGGCCCGGTTCGATCCGGGAGTGGCTCATCCGCGCCCACTCCTTCGCTGGGTCACCGACAAGGTCGCGACCGGAAGCCGCGCATGAAGGACACAGCCCTTGCTCGGGGGGCAACCGCGCCGAACCCACGAGTGGCGGTGTCGCCACGCCACCCTCAGGGTGCGCCACCCAGAAACGTCCCGAACGCTGCCAGCCGGAACGCCGGTGCGGCGGTGCCCCCGAACCCTCCGTGGGCTGTCAACCGGAACCCTGCGGTGGAGACGCCAAGAGACCTCCGACGGGGCGCCACCAGGAACTCGGGGGTGGTGGTGCCCCTCAACCGCCCATGGGCTGCCAAGCGGAACCCGGGCGTGGCAATGCGGGCTGCCAGCCGGGACCGCCCGGGCGCGAACCCACGGAATCAACTGCGCGCTGCCGGTTGGGACCTCGGAAAGGCGACGTCCATAAGGCCCGCCGGGGCAGTTGGCTGGAGCGGTCTTGGGGCGACCCCCCGGAATCCCCTGCGGGCGACCAGCTGGGATGCGCAGGGGCCGCCGAGCCTGCTTGGCGCTTCGGGACAAGCTCCTCTTACGCTCACCCGGCGCGGCCGGTGCGTGCTCGTTTGCCTGTTGATCCTTGCCGCAGTCTTGGTCGGTTTTGCCGTAGCAAACGGCGCGGCGGCCACCAGGACAGGCGTGCCGGTTGGCGTCTATGAGAAAAACTTGTCTCAGGTCGTTGTCCGGCCGGGGGACTCGCTTTGGTCCATCGCGGCCCGCGCCGAGCCCGACGCGGATCCCCGGCTGGTTATCCAGCAGATTACGGAGATCAACGCGTTGCCCGGCCCAGAGATCGTGGTCGGCCAGCGGCTCTGGGTGCCCAAGAGATAAGTCCTGTCGGCAGGGACTGCACCCGGCTGGCCGATACCTCCATTCGCGTAGGCGTGTCACAAACTCCATCCGAGTCTGGGGCGTCGCGGATCCGAGTCGTCGTGTCGCGCAAGTAGCGGTGCCGGTCGTCGTGTCGCGTATCCGCGTCGGGTTTGGCGCAGGTCGCGGCCGTGTTTGCGAGCCGGCGTGCCGCGCGGCCGTGTTTGCGAGCCGGCGTGCCGCGCGGCCGTGTTTCCGAGCCGGCGTGCCGCGCGGTCGTGGTCGGCGTGCCGCGGCTTTGCCCGTGGCGACAACCTTGCACGCTGGAGTGTCGCTCGGGAGCCCGCTGGGTCCAGTCCTAGCGGCATGTGAGAGTACAAAGACGCGCCGCCGGTCGCTCGGCGGCTCCGCCTACGCCATGCCGGACGCCACGACCACAGCGACGCCCGACACCACCTCGGCACAGTGCGGGCCGAGCAGCCGCAGCCCGGCGCCCCTCCCGTGTCGCCTGCTCACGGCAACCTCGTCAAGTCGGCGGGTTGCACTTGCGGACGGCACCCGGCTGTCATACGGTTGACCACAATATCTAGTAGTTACACCGCTGTAGTTAACCTACAAGTTGTGTTCCTAGGTCGGAGGCCGCGTGCATTGTCCGTTCTGCAAGAACCCGGATAGCCGGGTTATCGACAGCCGCACAGCCGACGATGGGATTGCCATCAGGCGTCGTAGGTCCTGCACGGAATGCGGGCGCAGGTTCACCACCCAAGAGGCAGTGATCTTGATGGTCGCGAAACGAAGTGGCGTAACCGAGCCGTTCACTCGTGAAAAGATCATCCGAGGCGTCCGCCGCGCCTGTCAGGGCCGTCCGGTTGGTGAGGATCAGCTCGCGATCCTCGCGCAGCGGGTAGAGGACACGATCAGGGCACGCGGCTGCGCCGAGATTGGCTCGCATGAGGTCGGTCTCGCAATTTTGGGGCCGCTCCGTGAACTCGATGAGGTCGCCTACCTGAGGTTCGCCTCCGTCTACCGCGGATTTGACTCGCTGGCCGATTTCGAGGAAGAGATCGCCTTGCTGCGGGCGGCACATGCGAATGTACGGCAGCTGCAACATGCGGATATTGCCCTACGCAGCGATGGGCTCGGCGCGGCGCCAGCGCGAGGTCGGGTCATAGCGAGCGACACGGCGCGCGCCGCAGTCACCAAAGCAGCTGCGGATCCCGGCGATTCACGCCGTGATACCGCCGAGCAGGCAACGCAGGGCACGACCGGGCGAACGACGCAGGGCACGACCGGGCGAACGACGCAGGGCACGACCGGGCGAACGACGCAGGACACGACCGGGCGAACTACCCAGGACATGGCCCAAAGGACATCAGCGGCGGGCCCAAGCGGGGCCATGACGGATCCAAGCGGATCCCGGGAGGGGAGAGCATGACCGAGACGGCGAGCGGCTGGTCAGCAAGCGGCCGCAGCGGCGGGAAGGGCGCGCACAAAGGTCTGGGTCAAGGGACGGAAAAGGGCCTAGGCCGCGGGATGGACAAAGGCCCGTCCCAAGGGACGGGCCAAGAGACAGGCAAAGGCCCGCCCCAAGAGACAGGCAAAGGCCTGTCGCGAGGGATTGGCCAAAATCACGGCAAAGGGACAGGCAAAGGTCCGGTGAGCGGGCTGGCGAGTCGGCGCATCCACACCAAGCCAGGCGTCCATCCCTATGACGAGCTGACCTGGGAGCGCAGGGACGTCGTCATGACCAACTGGCGGGACGGCTCGGTCAACTTCGAGCAGCGTGGGGTCGAGTTCCCCGACTTCTGGTCCGTCAATGCCGTCAATATCGTCACGACCAAGTACTTCCGCGGCGCGATCGGCACGGCGCAACGTGAATGGAGCCTAAAACAACTCGTCGACCGCGTCGTCGATGTCTACGTCACAACCGGCAAGACGAATGGCTACTTCGCCACCGATGAGGACGCCGAGATCTTCGACCATGAACTGAAATACGCGCTCGTCCACCAGGTCTTCAGCTTCAACTCGCCAGTGTGGTTCAACGTCGGCACCACGTCGCCGCAACAGGTCTCGGCATGTTTCATCCTGGCCGTCGATGACACGATGGACTCGATCCTCGAGTGGTACAAGGAAGAGGGTCTCATTTTCAAGGGCGGCTCCGGCGCGGGCGTCAATCTTTCCAGAATTCGCTCCAGCAGGGAACTCTTGTCGTCGGGCGGGACCGCAAGCGGCCCCGTGTCCTTCATGCGGGGCGCGGACGCCTCGGCGGGAACGATTAAGTCTGGCGGTGCCACGCGCCGGGCAGCCAAGATGGTCGTGCTCGATGTCGACCACCCGGACGTCGAGGAGTTCATCGAGACAAAGGCCCGCGAGGAAGAGAAGATCCGGATTCTGCGGGATGCCGGATTCGACATGGACCTGGGTGGCAAAGACATCGCGAGCGTCCAGTACCAAAATGCCAACAATTCGGTCCGGGTGTCTGATGAATTCATGCGCACGGTCGAGTCGGCTGCCCAATTCGATCTGTTCGCACGGACGACAGGCGAAGTAATCGAGAAGGCTGACGCCAAGGCGCTGTTCCGCAGGATGGCACAGGCGGCGTGGGAGTGCGCCGACCCAGGAATCCAGTATGACGACACCATCAACGACTGGCATACCTGCCCGGAATCGGGCCGGATAACCGCAAGCAACCCGTGCTCCGAATATGTCCATTTGGACAATTCCTCGTGCAATCTCGCGAGCATAAACCTGCTTAAATTCCTGCGTGACGACGACACTTTTGACGCTGAACGTTTCGCCAGACTGGTCGAACTTGTCATCACCGCGATGGACATTTCCATTACCTTCGCGGACTTCCCCACCCCCAAGATCGCCGAGACGACCCGCGCGTTCCGTCAACTGGGCATCGGCTACGCGAACCTCGGTGCCCTGCTCATGGCGACGGGCCACGCCTATGACTCCGCTGGTGGCCGCGCGATCGCGGCGGCGATCACGTCACTGATGACCGGTGCCGCCTACAGGCGGTCAGCAGAAATGGCGGCGGTCGTGGGGCCGTACGACGGCTACGCGCGCAACGCGACGGCACATAAGCGTGTCATGCGCAAGCACGCTGCGGCGAACGATGCTGTCCGCGCGCTCGGCGGAATGGACGAAGAGATCCTCAGGGCAGCCACCAAAGCGTGGCAAGACAGCCTCACTCTTGGCGAGGCAAATGGATACAGAAACGCCCAAGGCAGTCTGCTGGCGCCTACTGGAACCATAGGCCTCATGATGGACTGCGACACCACCGGTGTCGAGCCAGATCTCGCCCTGGTGAAATTCAAGAAGCTGGTTGGCGGTGGGTCTATGCAGATCGTCAACCAGACCGTGCCGCGGGCCCTCAAGAATCTCGGCTACCAGCCCGAACAAGTCGAGGCCATCGTCGCCTACATCGCCGAACGCGGCCATGTCATTGACGCGCCGGGTTTGCGCCGCGAGCACTACGAGGTCTTTGACTGCGCGATGGGTGAGCGCTCGATTAAGCCCATGGGCCATGTCCGAATGATGGCAACGGTGCAGCCATTCCTCAGCGGCGCGATCTCCAAAACGGTCAACATGCCGGAAAGCGCCACCGTCGAGGATATTGAGCATATTTTCTTCGAGGGCTGGAAGCTCGGTCTCAAAGCGCTCGCGATCTACCGGGACAACTGTAAGGTCGGTCAGCCCCTTTCTGATGCGATGAAGAAGGCCGCCGAACATCCTGCGGCGGCCGCACGCGCCGGCAAGGCCGAACCGCACGAGACCACGCCGGTGCGCCGCCGCCTGCCCAAGCAGCGCAATGCGACGGTTACATCATTCTCGGTGGGTGGCGCCGAAGGATACATGACCGCGTCGAAGTACCGTGGCGACGGGCTCGGCGAGGTTTTCCTCAAGCTGGGCAAGCAAGGCTCCACGCTCGCGGGCGTTATGGATGCTTTCTCGATGGCGATCTCGATCAGCCTGCAGTACGGCGTCCCGCTGCGAACCTGGGTGGAGAAATTCACCAACATGCGCTTCGAGCCGGCCGGCGTCACCGACGACCCGGACATCCGGATCGCGAGCTCGGTGATGGACTACATCTTCCGTCGGCTGGCGCTCGACCACCTGCCCTACGACGAAAGGACCGAGCTTGGCATCCTGTCCGCCGCCGAGCGCAACGCCGCGCTGGCCGGCGACGACCCGGCTGAGCTGGCGGAAGCGGACCCGGAGGCAATGGCTCAGTCCGCACCGCTCGAGCATAAGTATCCCGAACGGCTGCCGCACGCCGCGCCATCTACGCCCGCGCATTCCTCCATGGAGTTGATCGAGCAACATCAGGGCCGCACCGCGGACGCGCCGCTCTGCCTCACCTGCGGCACAAAGATGCGCCCCGCGGGCAGCTGCTACGTGTGCGAAGGCTGCGGCTCCACCAGCGGCTGCAGCTGAAAGTGAGCGGTATTGCATCAGATGCAACATGCCCTGGAGACATGGCCTGGATCAACCAGGCGAGTAGCACTGGCCGCTTCCTAGCGGTCAGCGCAACGGGCGCCCAGCCGTGCAGGAGGCGGGCGCCCGTCGGCAAGGACAGTGATTGCCTTGCGGTGTGCAAGCAGCATGCCATCACGGTCCTCGCCGCAGATCAAGCCGAAGGGAGGGATGATTCATGGCAACCAGCTGTGATCGCAAGGGGACCGGGCCGAAGCCGGCGAGCGATGCCGGCAAGTTGCTGCGCAAGCCGAAGACGCCGAAGGACGTCAAGGACGTCGCGGCGAGCGACCTTGCGCAGCATCAGCACCGCCGAACGCTGGTCACAGTGGGCCAAACGAGACTGGGCCGCCTACATCGCCCAGCGCACAACGGATGGTGAAACCTAGTTTGCTACCGCTGGTAGCATAAATCTATGAGCGCTGAGCCGGTCCGCACGGAAGAGCAGGAGGACCACCTACAGGAGGTGGCCCGGCTTATCCGTGCACTCGGCACGCATGCCCCAGCCGGACTGGCCAGGCTGCTCACATCACTTGAGTTGGGGGACGACACAAGGTGGCGTGCTGTCGAAGCCCTTGCCGCCCTCCAGATGGCCGATAAGCCGCAGCTGGCCAACGAACTGATTCAGCTGCTTGAATCCAAGCATCATGGCACTACCGCGGAGGCGTTGGACTTCTTCGCTGAGCACATGTTTGCGCAGGTCAAGCATGCTGGCGCAGCTCGCAAGGTCAGTGTTTCGATGCCTGCGGATCTCACTGCGGCTGTCCAGCAGCGCGTCGGGCGCGGGAAGTTCAGCCAGTACGTGACCGAAGCCGTCACCCGCCAACTCGAACTGGACTTGCTCGCCGAACTGTCAGAGTTGCTTACCGCCGAGTATGGGTCGGCTCCCGAGAATTACCTCGCAGAGGCGCGCGCCGCGTGGCCGGACGACGAATAGCCGTGGGCGGAACTCTGGTCCTCGACAGCGAAGGACTCTCCAAGCTGGCAGCCGGCGACGCCCGCGCGCATGCCTATCTGGACAGCGCCCGCGCCCGGCGCGGCCGGGTCGCCGCGAGCGCGATCACTTTGACCGAGATACTCCGGGGCGGTCCGCGTGACGCGGCCGTGCACCGTGTGCTCTCCAGAATCACCGTCGTGCCCGTGACGGCCCAGATCGCACGCCGGGCAGGGGAACTGCTAGGAACGACCGGGCTCTCGGGTCATCGGTGCGCCATCGATGCCGTCGTGGCTGCCACGGCACTTGCGCTGGAACGTCCAGTCGTCTTGCTCACCAGCGACCCGGACGACATGAACAAGCTCGTCGAGGAACCGGATCGGCCAAAGGCGCAGCGGGTCGTCGTCGTCCACGTATGAACGTGCGCGGTCTCGCCAAGCGACCTGGCCGCTTTAGGGTTGCAGTCAGCAAGTATTTAGCGCTATTAAATATCGAGAATATCCGCCACCGGTAGTTCTCGTGAAGTTATCTTCTCCCCAGAACCCAGCGTGACTCGCGCACTAATCCATTCGACGCACCTGCCTATCTTCCCGAAACTGAAGATCACCTTTGCGGTGACTTCCATCGGTGTTACCCAAAGCGCTGATTCACCGCAATCCAAGCGACGCGGAAGGCGCTCGTTCACACCTGGCAAGAAATTTTCGGCTCTCACTTCACCGTTATTTGGCCCGAAGAAGAGCCAGTAAGCATCCACGAATGCCGGCAGTGCCCCCTGGTTCCTCGCCCTGACTATTACGACGGGTATCCCATGGCCCGCCTGCTCCTTGGCAAACTGCCGGAAACGCGAGGCTGGAACAGTGATTAGTGGGCCAGGCAGGCCGAGTACGCCTACCTCGATCTCCGCGGAGACGACCCTCTGCGGAACGAGGGTTCCTACCGCGGACCGCACGAGCTTGGCCAGCTGCTCTTGGTCCAAGGGAGGCAGTGCCCTCAGGTCAGCGGCCTGATCCTGTTCTCGATCCTTCTTCCACTGCCGAAGAACATCTGGCGGAAACCGTTCCGGGTGAAGCCGGTCGACCCAGTCATGGTGTGGCTTGCACAGCAATAGCAAGTTCGAGAACGCACGGCGTTCATCGTCGGTCATTGCGGGATCGTATCTGGCCGAGCGGGCATTCGCTCCGTGGATGTGAGCAATATAGACGTTGACCACGGGCTCGCCCTCGATGAACTCCACGACCTTAGTCTTGCAGTCAGGGTGGTAGCAGGTCATCAGCGCAAGCGCGAATAGCCCTCGCTCGGTTCCGGTAGTGTAATCTCTGGGGCCAGCCATGCTCGTGTTCCTGTTGTCCTTAGATACCGTGATTAGCGGGAACTGAACCTTGAACTTCGGCCAGCGCATCCTACCCTTTACGTTCCGCCGAAGCCTATCGCTCCTCAGATCGGCCGGTTAGCGTGAAAAATGTTCCGCGCTTTTCGAATACGTGCGGATACTGACCTGCCCTGGCATGAATCTGCTGCGCCTCTACCGGACGGCCATCTCTCATGCGGTAGAGACCACGCCGATTGATCTCCGCTGCAAGATCACCGGCCCGCATCATTCCGCCTGGGGCGTCCTTCAGCACCATCACCATCGCTTCATGGAGGGTCAGGCCTTGCGGCCGCGGATCGGTGGTTGCTTGATCATGTGCCAGCTCTATCAAGCCCTCCAGCGCGGCGACTTGGCGCTCCAGTCGATCGACTTCGACCCGCGCCCGCTGCAGAGCGTGCCTCGCCTGATCAAGGTCGCCTCGCAGCTCATCGATGTTCGCGTCCACGACCTTGCCTATCTGCTCGCGGTACTGCACCGCAACTCCTAGATGCGACTGTCCGATGTGTGATTGTGGCACATCACACAGTCGCACGCTGAAGGGAGATCGTCAAGGGCACGGTGCGCGACGTGCAGGAAGTCCTCGCCGATGGGCGCTCGGCGCGTGTTCCCGATCGAGCAGGTCGCTGCTGACCTGGCCGCCCGCCACGCCAATGACTCGACGCGCCATGCCGCCCCTGACGACCTCGACGCGACCTACTCGGCCACCCTCAGGCTGCCGCGCCGCAAGGGAATACCGCACAGTCCGAATAAGTGCTCTGCGCCAGTAATGTGGGCAAAGTTGCAGCAGATGCAATATCTTGGCCCATCCAAATAATCGAATAACCGCAGGTCAAAAGAGGTGGCGAGGCACAAACGACCATGCCACGGCGGCACCCAGGGCAGACCCACATGCAGCTCCTGCCGGCCACGATCCAGACGGTCCTGCGCCGCGCGCGGGCAGGTCAAGAGGGTGCATAGCGCCTGGCCGATGGGGCCAGGCGCTGAGCGATCTTCGGCAAGATGACATTGAGGGCTGGCTGTCCGCTCACCCCGGCAGGCGCAGCTACCTGATCAACGGCTTCCTGAAGTGGGCAAACAGCCGCGGGCTGGCCCGCCAGATAACCGTGGCCACGCCGCCGCGTGACGATCCCCGCCAACTTCCTCGACGACGACCGGCGGTGGCACGAACTCCACCGCTGCCTCACCGATGACGGCTTGTCTCTGCCCGCGCGAGTCGCGGGCGCCTTGCTGTTCCTCTACGGGCTCCAGCCAAACCGGGTGCTCATCCTCCCCGCACGCATCTTTCGCTTATAGCGCTCAGCCCTACGGCGGCGCTGTTCCAGCCGGTGCGGCGACCCGACGCGCCACCAGGCATCGGCCCACGCCTGCTCGGCCCGGTCGCTGACGCCGCAGGCGCGCACGATCGCGATCACCATGCCCTGGCCCGCGGATCGCTCTCCCCGCAAGACAGCGCCGACGGTCGAACTAGCAGACATTTCTGTCTAGACTGTCTAGATAGAAATGGAGATCGTGATGCATGGACACTGGCAACTGCAGGAAGCCAAGCAGCGCTTCAGCGAGCTGATCAGGTCGGTCGAGGCCGAGGGACCGCAGTTCGTCACCAAGCACGGCGAGGAAGTGGCGGTTGTCGTCAGCATTGCCGAGTACCGGCACCTTCGCCACGAGGGGGAGGACTTCAAAGCGTTCCTGCAGTCCGCTCCCGACCTCGACCTAGAGATCAATCGGCCGGTCTTGCCCGCGCGACTTGTGGCCTGGGCGAGGGGGAGTGAGCTTCCTCCTTGACACCAACGTGGTGTCGGAGATCCGCAAGAAGACGCCCCACCCGGGTGTCGCCGCCTGGTTCGCTTCGGCTCCAGCCGATGAGTTGTTCCTGAGCGTTCTGGTGGTCGGTGAGATCAGGCAGGGCATCGAGAGACTGGCCCGGCGAGATCCGGCTCAAGCGGAGGTCTTCGAACAGTGGCTCAGCCGACTGGTTGACGCCTATGGCGACCGCATTGTTCCGATCACCGTCCGTGTGGCCGAGGAGTGGGGGCGCCTTAATGTCGCTGACCCCGTGCCGGTCATTGACGGCCTAATGGCGGCGACCGCACTGGTGCATGACTGGACCCTGGTCACGCGTAACGCCGGCGATGTCACATCGACCGGGGTGCGTCTCCTGGATCCCTTCGCCGGAGGGAGCCAGCCGAGAGAATAGCGCGCCGTCGAATAAGTGCGCTGCCCCAGTACTGCAGTCTGAGGGGTGGCTCGCGTGATGCGGCCGTGCACCGCGTGCTAGCCAGAATCACCGTCATACCAGTGACCGCCGAGATCGCACGCCGGGCCGGCGAGTTGCTTGGGAAAACAGGGCTTTCGGGGCATCGTCGCACCGTCGACGGCGTCGTGGCTGCTACGGCGCTGGAACTGGAACGCCCGATGGTGTTGCTGACCAGCGATCGGGACGATCTGGCCAGGCTCGTCGAAGAACCAGAGCGGCCAAAGGCGCTGCGCATGGCCGTCGTCCTCGTGTGATCACGCGCTGTCTGACCGGCGTTCTAGCTGGAATACCGCACCTTCGAATAAGTGCAATTGCCCCAGTAAAGCGGGCGGTCTGTGCTCGACTCGACTTATACCCGTGCGCGACCAGCCGCGTGCCTGATTGCTGGCGCGGGCGACGGGCCGTACGGTGGCGGGGGTTGACCGTTCGCGGACGGGGGTGAGGCTGGTGGCGGACGTCGCGCATGTCGTGGTGCTGATGCTGGAGAACCGGTCGTTCGATCACATGCTTGGCTATCTGCGGCATCCCGATTCGGCTTTCGACGGTCTCCTGGGCGGTGGTGAGTTCACCAACCCGGGGTGGGTTGGCGCGCCGGCGGTCGCCGCATCGCCGCAAGCGAAGGTGGTGCTGCCGGTCGGCCCGGATCATTCCCACGACGCGGTGATGGAGCAGCTCGCCCTGACAGCCGCTGGAGAGCCGACAAACCAGGGCTTCGTGGTCAGTTACGAACGCAAGGGCCGCGGTCTGGATCCGCCTGTTTTCGGCGGGCTGTTGGGATCTCTGCTGAACTGGGTGCGGGCACGGTTTCCTGGCGGCGAGCCGCCCGTCACCGGCCGCGGTCCCCTGGTCATGTCGTGCCAGCCACCGGAGCAGGTGCCCGTGCTGAGCCGGTTGGCATCGGAGTTCGCGGTGTGTACCCGTTGGTTCTGCTCGGTGCCCGGCGAGACATGGCCGAACCGCAACTTCGCGCATGCGGCGACCTCAGACGGGGAGACCGCGATCGAGATACGCCCCTATACCAACCGGACGATCTTCGAGCTGCTCGAGGAGCATGGTGCGGACTGGCGGATATATCACGATGACACACCGCAGGCGTGGGCGTTCCCCGCGCTTTGGGACACCGCTGATCGGCACGCCAAATGGTTTCCGCTGGATCGCTTCGCCGAGCATGTAGCCGCGGGTCAGTTGACCGCCTACACCTTCATCGAGCCGAACCACCGCCCGCCGCTGCACACGCTCGACCACGCGCCGCTTGTCGGCGACCCTGACCTCGGCAGCAGCCAGCACCCGGAAAACAACCTGGTCAGCGACGGCGCTTACGACACGTTCCGGCTGCGGGGCGAGTCGGACTTCACCCGGGCCGAACGGCTGATCGCAACGATCTACGAGGCGCTGCGAGCTCACCCTCACGTGTTCGACCGGACCGTGCTGCTGATCACCTACGACGAGCATGGTGGCCTGTACGACCATGTCCCGCCACCGACCGGCGTGCCCAGCCCTGGTGGCCAGCGGAGCGAGGTGGGCCGGCTGATGCGTGCGCTGCTGTACCGCAAAGCCAGCGCGTTCGACTTCACAATGCCTGGCCCACGGGTTCCCGCGGTCGTCGTCTCACCGCGGGTGCCGGCCGGCACGGTTGACACCCAAATCCACGACCATGCCAGCATCCCGGCGACGCTGCGGGCCGTGTTCGCTCCCGCCGCGGAGCCGCTGACCGCCCGGGACGCCTGGTCGGCGCCGTTCAACGGCCTGCTGACGCTGCCGGAGGCCCGCGTGGATCTGCCCGACCTGTCCGCGCATGCCACCGCCCTCACCGCCGCCGTGAGCACGCGGCCCACCGCTGAAGCCCTCGGTGTGGCCGAAGGTGCGGCCGAGGGCGTGGCCGAGGGCGAGGGCGAGGGCGAGGCCGAGGCCGAGGAGGCTGCCGCGAGCCAAACACCCGCGTACTATCAGTCGTTCACCGCTCTCGCCGAACAGGTCCAGCAACATCTGCTCGCCGTCGGCGAGCCGGAGGCGGTCGGCGCACAATCCGCAGACACCCGGGTCGAGCGAAGTCGCCAGATCAGCAGAACCTTCGCCGCGGCCGCCGACAGGCACCGCGGCTCATAGGCCGCCGACCGGCACGCGATCAGCGGCTAGCTCACCAGCCGCCAGCTGACGGCGTCAGCGGGCGCTCGTCGCACCGGTCCAGCTGCTGAGCAGGCGGTCAATGTCGGCCCGAACGCGGTCCCTGGCTATTTCTCGCGGCACACCAGACATCAGCAGCGAGTCGTAATCAGTGTCGTCGTGCCGCACCGAGGCGATCACCGCGAGGGTGATCGCGTCCTCGTCCAATGCACGGCCCGCTGCGGAGCGCCCCACCCGGCCGCTGCCCCTGGTGCCGGTGTGACTAGCGATGGCCTCCGCTCGCGCCGGTGGGCAGCCGGGGAACAAGCGCCTTATCTCGGCTGCCATCCGGGCAACGAACTCCACGTCCTGGTTGGCCCGCCGCTCGCGGTCCCGTTCGCGGCGCCGCATCCGGGCCTCTGTATCGGCTAGGCATTGCTCTTCTGCTTGGTCGAGCGCGGGTTCCTCGACGAGCGCGCCCTGCCGCTCATACCGCTTGCGGGACCGACTCCAGCGGACGACCACCGCCGACAGACCGCTCGCCTTCTTCGCGCGGCGGGTCAGGGCCGCGTCTCCCGCCGGCAGGAACACCAGGTGGTCCAGGTCGGCGCAGGTAAGGCAGAGCGGCCCCGCGTTGTCCATGATGAGGAAGTCGCCTGAATTGCGGCAGCTCACGCAGGTCCACTCCTTGATCGGCATGACCACGACCAGGTCGGGCGGCTTATTCTGGCGCTGCGTGAGGCGTTCCCGCGTGGCCTCGGGCAGCGTGGGCGAGATCCAATGCGTGCGGTAGGCGCGTTCAGCGGCACGGTCGCCGCCCGCGGAGAAACGGAGCGGGCGGCGGTCTCTTGTCGCCGCCACGTAGTCGGTCTCCGCGGGCTCGAGACCGCCCTGGCGCGCCCAGTCGGCCAGAAACGCCAGGACCGACGCGAGCGTCGCCGGATCCACCGACAGCACCTCCTCCAGGTAGCCGACCCGGCCCTGACGCCAGCGCTCGACCACGGTGGTCGGCAGCCAGCCGATGCCGGTCAGCACGTCCAGAGGCGCCACGAACTTCTGGTGGGTCAACGCGGCTTCGGCCGCGACGATGACCCTGCGTTCGAGCTTGGACGGGGAGTTCTGGCTCACGAAACTGAGCGTAGTGAAGGCGCCGCCGCCCGCGCAGATTTCGTCACCTATATGACGCGATACGAGCGACCTGCAGGTTGCGGTCGCGTTCGGGCGGCTCGTCGCGCGGGGCGGCGAACCACCCGCGAATTTGGTGCCATGATTGGCGGCATGCGAACCTTGCGCACGCCCGGTGACCGTTTCACCGCATTGCCCGACTTCCCTTACAAGCCCAGCTACGCCGACATTCCCGACGGCGATGGCGGCGCGCTGCGGGTGGCCTGGGTGACGGCGGGGCCGTCGGATGGCCCGGCCGTCCTGCTTCTGCACGGCGAACCGAGCTGGTCGTTCCTCTACAGGAAGGTCATAGCGGTACTCGCGGACGCTGGGATCCGTGCGATCGCGCCCGATCTGCCCGGCTTCGGCCGATCGGACAAGCCGGCCGAGATGGCCGACCACAGCTATGGGCGGCACGTGGAGTGGATGAGGTCGCTCGCGATCGACGTTCTCGGCCTTCACAATGTCACCCTCGTGGGCCAGGACTGGGGAGGGCTGATCGGGTTACGGCTCGCGGCCGAGCATCCCGGCCTGATCGGCCGGATCGTGGCGGCCAACACCGGCCTGCCCACCGGCGACCAGGAGCTACCCGAGGTCTGGTGGGCGTTCCGCCGGGCGATGACCACCGCGCCGTCGATCGACATCAGCCGCTTCGTCCAGTCGGGCTGCAAGCGGCCGCTGGCCGACGACGTGCGTGAGGCATACGATGCGCCGTACCCTGACCCCGGCTACCAGGCAGGTCCACGCGCAATGCCCGGCCTGGTGCCGACAAGCCCGGATGATCCGGCGGCGCCCGCCAACCGGGCCGCGTGGCAGAAGCTCCTCGCATGGGAGAAGCCCTTCCTTGTCGCATTCAGCGACGGCGACCCGATCACCGGGGGAATGGCCCCGATCTTCAAGCGCTCCATTCCTGGCGCTGCTGGCCGCGACCATCCAGTGATCACCGACGCCGGCCATTTCCTGCAGGAGGATGCCGGGGAGCAGCTTGGTGAGGTCGTGTCCGCTTTCGTGCGGGAGACCAGCTGACTTATCCTTCGGGGCGCCGCGCTGACGCGCGGCGCCCCGAAGGATGCGACGCAAGTGACTGATGTGTCGCAATGATGATAATGACAAGTTGATATCGCGCGCCGGCGTGTCAGCGACTGCCGGGAATGGGTTTCTGGCCGCCGGGTTGACTGGTTTCTTCCCCGGGTAGCGGATTGTGTGCTGCCCTATCCGCCATGCGTGCGCTATACAGGGACGAGTGCGAGGAAGCAAGGTGCAGCCTCATGAGTCCTGGTCACGGAACAACCCGGCCCAGGACTGGGCGAGTCGCGCCCGCGGAGCGTTCTCCCGCGCACCCTTCGGCCTGAAGATCATTCTTCTGGTTGTCGCGGTTATCGTGGCCGCTTTCGCGGCGCCATTTCTGCTCCTCGCCGCCCTCGGGTTTGCGATCATCGCGGTGCTTGAGGGCCGCAGGAGCGTGGCGGCGTCAGTGTCAGTCGCCGTGTGGGGTCTCGCGGCGGTGTCCATCGCCTCGGGTGGCCACCGCGCCTTCCTGCTCCCGCTGCTTGTGCTGCCCTTCGCCGCCGCGCTTGCCGCGCACGCCAAGGTGATCGCCCGCTGGTACGTGCCCTGCCGCACGGTTGCGTGGGTGCTGCTGTGGTCGATCCCGGCTGGCGTGGCCGCGCTGCGGGTCTGGCCAGCCCAGCCAGCCGTCGGCCTCGGCGCCGCCTGGCTGCTCGCCCTTGCCGTGCTCGGCTGGCGGCTGGCGCAGGCGCTGCAGGATGAGCGGCTGCACGGCCGCGCGCGCCTGCGCAGCGGCGCGGTCGCGGGCCACGGGTACGCGCACGGGGCTGACACGGTTGTGCGCGAGCAGGCGCTGGCCAGCGAGCTGGCACGGCCCAGGGAGCGAGATTCCGCCGCAGGTGCCGGCGAAGTGGCTCTGCCGGAGATCTCGGTCGACGAGGCCATGGCCGAACTGGCCGGCATGATCGGCCTGGAACCGGTCAAGCTGCAGATTCGGTCGATCGCGGCGTCGATCGAGGCGGCCCGAATGCGCGCGCTCGCTGGGTACGCGACCGACAAGCCAATGCGCCACTTCGTGTTCCTCGGTCCGCCCGGCACCGGCAAGACCACCGTGGCACGGGTGATCGCGAAGATCTTCTATGCCTTCGGCCTGCTCGACACGCCACGGGTGATCGAGGCGCAGCGCGCCGACCTGGTCGGGGAGTTTCTCGGCGCCACCGCGATAAAGACCAATGAGCTGGTCGATTCCGCGCTTGGCGGGATCCTTTTCATCGACGAGGCGTACAGCCTGGTGAACGAGGGGGACGGGCAGTCGGACCGGTTCGGCAACGAGGCCGTTCAGGCCCTGCTGAAACGCGCGGAGGATGACCGGGAGGACCTCGTCATCATTCTCGCTGGCTATGAGAAGCAGATGGAGAACTTCCTCGCAAGCAACCCGGGTCTGGCGTCACGATTCGCGACCAGGGTGAAGTTCCCGAGCTACAGCCCAGCCGAGTTGCTGCAGATAGCCGAGTCCTGCGTGGAGCGGCGTGGCGACGTGCTCGATTTCGACGCGCGGCCGGCGCTGTGGCGAATGTTCGAGGAGGTGGCGCGCCGCCGGATCGTGGACGATCTCGGTAATGGCCGGTTCGTGCGAAGCCTCGTCGAGAAGGCAGCCGAAGCGCGCGATGTGCGGGTCATGAGCAATGGCGGCGACCCCGACCCCGCGCAGCTCATTACCATCCACCCCCTCGACACTGAGCGCGCTTTCGCCGAGCTCACCTCGCGCTTCCGCGGCTACGAGCAGACGCCCACGCTGGCGAGCGCGCTCGCTGAGCTTGACAGCCTCATCGGGCTTGGGCCAGTAAAAAACCAGGTGCATGCGATAGCCGCGCAGCTTCATGTGGCGCGCTTGCGTGAGCGCCAGGGGCTCGCAAGCAAACCGCCCGCGCGGCATTTTGTGTTCACCGGCCCACCTGGGACCGGTAAGACCACGGTGGCGCGGATCCTTGGCCGCGTATTCGCGGCCCTCGGCCTGCTTGCCCGGCCCGTCGTGGTTGAGGCCCACCGCGGCGACCTTGTCGGCGAGCACCTCGGCTCGACGGCGGTCAAGACCAACAAGCTGATCGACTCGGCCCTCGGCGGGGTGCTGTTCGTGGACGAGGCGTACTCGTTGAGCAATGCGGGCTATTCGGGCGGCGACGCCTTCGGCGCGGAGGCGATCCAGATCTTGCTCAAGCGGGCCGAGGACGATCGCGACCGCCTGGTTGTCGTGCTCGCCGGCTACACCACCGCCATGGAGTCGTTTCTCGCGAGCAATCCCGGCATAGCGTCGCGTTTCGCCATACGGGTCCGCTTCCCCACGTACTCGGCCGTTGAACTGCAGCGCATTGCCACCCATCTCGCGGCCCTGGCGGGTGACACCTTCGACACCGACGCGCTCACCGACTTGGCCCAGATATTCGGCGAGGTGTGCGCTCACGGCAGGGCAGATGAGCTGGGCAACGGCCGGTTCGCGCGCACGCTGTTCGAGCGCGCCTGCGCGCACAGGGATCTGCGGGTCGCACGTCGTGGCGAGCACGTAAGCGCCGCGGAGCTGACCACGGTGACGGGCCCCGATGTCCGGGCCGCGTACCAGGAGTTCAGCTCGGCTTGAACGACCCTCCGTACGCCGACACGGCCCGTCGGCGACGCAGCCCCACCCACGCGGCCTGGCAGCTTTCCATGGCCTTCCGTGGTTCCGTCAGCCGTCTGGCGGGAGCTCGTTCAGTGCGGCGGCGATGTTGTCTTCGTCCGGCCCGGCCTCGTCGAGGGCGTCCATCAGAACATGAAGGACCTCATGCCGTTCGGTGCCGAGGTCAAGCAGGCGCTGCGCGGCCTCCCACAGCTCCGGTGGTTCGCCGCGCCAGAGCCGGTCCGCGAGCGCCACGTGCCGGTCGATGTGTGCGCCCGCATCGCGGCGCGCGCCATGCCGGCCCTCACCACGCTGGCTGCCGGCGCCGTGCCCTGCCTCAAGCAGCCGCCGCCGGTCCGCCGGGTCCGCCGGGTCGAGCGTGCCCAGATCGAGCCCACCGTGGCGACCGGCGAGCAGCGGGAAGGCGAAGGTGCGCCGCGCCAGCGCCTCAAGGTCACCGTCCGGGAGCAGCCTGCTCACCAACGCTCTGTCCAGGCCGAACGACTCAGGGTCGCGGTAGGCCCGGCCGAAGGCGCGCATGGATTCAAACACCGCGTCCAGGGTCGCCATGATCGCCTGGCTGGGCTGCCTGCTCCGCCGTCCGGCCCAGCGTGTCCAAGCCGCCAGCGTGTGCGGCATCGCCTCTTGCTCTTCCGGGGAAAGCATGACCTTGCGGGGCAGCCAGTCGAGCAGAAATCGCTCAACCTTCACCGGGCTCATCCGCAGCGGGCGGCGGAAGTCCTGGTCGCAGCCGTAGTTGATGATGTGATCCGCGCACCGGCTCGCTGCTTGCCGGTCGGACAGGTCCTCGGCCTCGTCGGAGGCCAGAAACTCGGCGGCGAGCATTGCCCGGCGGTCCTTGCTCCACGTCTCGCGCCGGGCGCCGACGGTGCCCGTCACCAGCAGCGGCGCGCCGGGCGCCGCCCCGGCCACAGGCCGGCCGGGCGGAAGCGTGCGCATCCGCGCCCTGATAAACGCGTGGTAAGCGGCAAACGATTCGCTTACCGGGGGGTCCTGCGCACGATCGGTCTCCGCCAGCGCGGCTTCGAGGGTCCGGCGGGCCTGCTCCGGCAGCAGTTGCTGGAACGCCATGCGACCCGCCGCACCGGCGCCACCGGCGCCGTCTATGTGGCCCACCGTGTCACGGCCTCGCTCAAGCAGAGTCTTCACCTGTGAGGTGACCCACGCGTCACGGAGCATTCCGCTGCGGTTGTAGTCGACGGCGGCGACAAGCGCGTGCTGTTCCTCGCCGGCATAGCTGAAGACGCAGACGAGCTCGTCGCGGTCACCATAGGCATCGCGGTTGACATAACAGTCGCCGGGGGCCACCTTGCCGAGTTCGTCGGCCCAACGGGGCCGGGGCACCCCACGCTCGATCAGCTTGAGCGCGGCTCGCTCGGCCTGGGCGGCCTGGCGGGTGGTGCCAAGACACGCGATTCCGGCGAGCAGCGCGAGCGCGGCGGGATTGTCCTGGCGCGCCGCATATGCGACAAGGCCCTCACCCACGACTTCCTCGATGTCGGTGCCGTGCCGACCCTGGTGGCCGTTGCGCCGAACCAGGCGCTGACCCCACCAGGTGCCGAGAATCTCGCTCACCATGAGTTCCGCATCAAGCGGGCTGCGTACGGCGAGCAACTCGCGCGCGGCTCGCAGCATCTCGGCGAACAATTCGTTCGGGGGTGGATTGATGGCCCCTGCCGCGGATCCTGATCTGCCGCCGCGCCGCCCAGCCGAGCCACGGCCCGAGCTGCCGTCCGAGCCCTGGCCGCCGGGGGGTTTGCTACGCCGCTGGCTCACCCTGTTTCCTTGCTGCCTCTCCGCCCGTGCTGTGCCCGTGGTCTGCGCCCATGAGTCCTTGCCCGTGGTCTGGCCCGTCCCTGGCGCATACGACCTCGTTGGGGCAGCGCACAAGGTCCCTTACCCATGCCGCTTCGTCGCTTGGCTAAGCCTCTCAGATCCACACACCGGCGCGCTATCGCTACGCCGGGTGGCCCGCCGCTGAGCTGTAACGCCGACGCTGGGCCGCTCAGCTGGAGCGTTCAGCCGGGCGGCCGCCGCCCGGAGGGCGGCACCGAGTGCACGACGCCAAGCAGACGCTCGCGGGCGATCCGCTCGACCAGCCGCGCGGTGACGGCGACCCCCAGATGCTGTGCGCAGATCCAGGTGTCGCTCACGCAGCGCTCGACGTCCGAGGGTGTGAGCGCAGGAAACTCGGCGCTTAGCTGCCTGGTGACACGCTCGCTGTCGGTCGGATCCGTCTGGCGGATCCCATAGCTGTGCCCTGCAACGGCGCGCTGCATCAGTGCGTGCATCTCGGACCCCTAGCGTGTGTCGGCGAGCTGAGACCGACTCGGGTTTCCCGCAGTCTCATTCCATCTGCGTTAGCGGCAGTGTCAAGAGGCCGCAGCGTAAAAACCGCGTGTCACCTTATCTAGCCTTGTGTGACCGAAGCCCGGCCCGCTCTAAGGACTGTCCTGTCGTTGGCCTGCCAGACATGCGGCTGCCATCGCCCGTTCGGGCACCCCGTTAGCGGCCGGCTGGAACTCCGGCCCATCCAGTGTAGGACGCCGCACCCGAAACTGTCATGTCCCGGTTATCAGGCGCTGACCTGGGCGTTCATGGACCGCGGCGGGCTTATTGCGCACTCGGATCAGCGTGCGGCAAACCGGGACTATCGCCCTGCGGTGGCCGATCGTCCCACCGCCGTGCTGCCTGTCGCGGTGCGCTTGCGATGGCTGTGCCTGCGCCGGCAGGATCGGCCACGCCGGCGAGCTGCCCAGGTCGACGCCCTCGGCACGGCGGCTGATGGGGCGTCTGCCACATGGCCGATAGGGGCGTCTGCCACGTAGGTGTCCCCACGATCGCGTCAAGACCGATAGCCTGCTGTATTCAGAGCACACCGCGTGACCCATTCCGCCGCAGCACTGCGGATCATTTGATCATGCCAGAGGCCGAAGGGAGCCATCGGATGGCAGGCGTCGGCCCGTCTCGGGGGCCCGCAGCGTGAGTACGGACACGTCTGTGCCGGAGCCACGGCTTTCCAACTCCGGGCTGGCTGTGTCCGACTCAGCGCTGCTCGCGACCCTGCTGCGCGAGGCGCCGATCGGCTTTGCCCTCTTCGATCCCGACCTCCGATTCCGGCGGGTGAACCGCACGCTCGCGCGCTTGCATGGGCTTGGCCACCGCGAGCACCTGGGACGGTTGCCGTCCGAGATCTGGCCGCCCGACGTCGCCACGAGGGTCGAGTCGGCGGTGCGACGGGTGCTCGCCAGTGACCAACCTGTGTTTGAGGCCGACCAGCAGATCGCGACCGCGGTCGTGCCCGAGGGCCGCACGCGGCGGTCAGATGCGCAGGATCGGGCCGCAGGCACCCGCGCGGAGGTGCATCACTGGGCATTCTCCTGGTTCCCATCCCACGACCCGGGTGGGAATATCACCGGCGTCGTCCTTATCGCCGTGGATGTCACCGACAGGCAGCGCAGCGAGGAGGCCGTTCGCCGTAGCGAGGAGCGCTATCGATCGCTGGTCCGGGCGGGCGCGCAGGTCGTCTGGGTGACGACTCCCACCGGTGAGGTCGCGGAGGACTCCCCCGAGTGGCGCGCGATCACCGGCCAACCGCTTGACGAGTACCTCGGCAGCGGCTGGCTCGACGCCATTCACCCAGAGGACCGCGAACGGGTGGAACGGGCCTGGCGCGAGTGTGTGCGAACCGGCGCGATATTCGACGCGTCTTACCGCGTCCGCACGCGGTCGGGGGCGTACCGCTACTACGACGTTCGTGCCGTACCGATCATGCGGGACGGCGAGGTCGTGGAGTGGGTCGGCGCGAACTCGGACGTCACCGGCCAGCGGGAAGCCGAGGAGATGCGCGGGCGGCTGACCGAGCAACTGTCGGCCGCGGCGCTGCGCACAGCGCGGCTGCAGCAGGCCACCTCGATGCTGGCCGAGGCGATCACGGTAGAGCAGGTGGTCGAGGTGATCACCGAGGTCGGCCGGTCGGCGATCGGCGCTGACCGTTCGGCCGTGGCCCTGCTTGATCCCGAACGGCTGCGCTTGAAGACGATCAACGCGGCGGCGATCCCCGAGATCCCTGGCTCGCCGGCCGACGATATCCCGCTCGATCACCCGAGCATCATGACGACCGCGATTCTTACCCGCCGCCCCGTTCTGGTCGAGACGCCCGACGCGTTGCGCGCCAACTTCGACCCGGAAGCAAACCTGGACTTTTTCCTCGACCACACCGATGAGCG